>OLFT01000195.1_pt1 | contig 84434 bp, 69 predicted proteins | sample 1604921 | NCBI WGS metagenome assembly OLFT01 (sample SAMEA3888897, study PRJEB22519) | human gut metagenome | biome: human gut; feature: human-associated habitat; material: faeces | place: Denmark | collected 2013 | reverse complement strand
CCAAAATGTTTATCTTTAATTATCAATCACTGTAAACCTTTTTCAGGACGGGACATGCCCCGAGACGGTTGTAATATTGCACCGGGAACCAACCCGGCCCCGGAAACCTGAAACTGCGAGTTACAAATACTCTTCCCGGCTCAATGAAGAGCAGCATATCGGTTTCAACGAACTGCTCTCAAAGGTCAGATCGGAGCAAAACCGCAGCTGCTTTATCGTCAAACGCATCTTCGGCGAGGAGTTTGTCGTCATTAAACGCACCCTCTCGAAGACACGGATCGTCGCCCGTTTGAACGACTTTTATTTCCAGTTTCAGAAACCGAAGATACGGTCTTCAATGAATATGCCTGACGGTATTTATACTTCTGCTGCCATGTTAATGACGCTCCTCATACAGTAACCCGCTCTGATAGATTGTTCGGCCGACAGTCTTGTCGGAGTCAAATATAGAATTGCACGCTTGCTCGTTACCTTGGCCCGTCAACTTTAACAACAACAAACGTATGGCAACCGTAAAAGTAATATTCCGGGCCTCGTCCGTTGCGGATCGTGAAGGCCGACTGTTTTATCAGATAATCCATAACCGCGTAACCCGGCAAATCAGCACCGGTTATAAACTGTTTCCGTCGGAATGGGACGGGCTGTATGCGGGAGGACTTTTATTGAACAGCAAAGGCAAGCGACACGCTTATCTTGCGACATTGAAGAGCCGAATTGCGGAAGACAAAGCCCGCTTGGAGTGTCTTGTCGCCCGGTTGGATCGTGCCGGCGAAAGTTACACCGCCGGGGATGTGGTGAAATTGTATCTTACACCCTCGAATCGAGAGGATTTTTTCACTTTTACCCGGATGCTTATTGGACAGTTGAGACAAGTAGGTAAAACGCACACTGCCGAGCGGTATGTGACAGTCATGAATAGTTTCGGACGTTTTCGCAGGGAAAACGAGCTACTTTGGGAAGAAGTGGATTCCGACCTAATGGTCGAGTACGAAACTTATCTCAAATCGAGAGGCGTATGTCCGAATACCTCTTCCTACTACATGCGGGGACTGCGGGCCATTTACAACCGGGCCGTCGAAAAAGGAATGACCGTACAGCGCGAGCCGTTCAAGTATGTTTACACGGGCATAGACAAAACCATTAAACGGGCCGTACCCTTGAAAGTTATTCGTCAGATTCGAGATCTGGACCTGACACTGTTTCCGACGATGGATTTTGCACGCGACATCTTCATGTTTTCATTCTACACCCGGGGCATGTCCTTTATCGACATGGCTTACTTGAAAAAGAAAGATCTGCAAGGCGGAACTCTTTCCTACCGCAGACAGAAGACGGGGCAGCAATTGTTCGTCAAATGGGAGAAACCCATGCAGGAAATCGTCGACAAATACAATACGAACGGGACTCCTTATCTGCTGCCGATAATCCGGGACATGAATGCCGACATTCGCCGGCAGTATAAGAACGCCGCGCATCTGGTAAACGATAAGTTGAAGAAACTGGGCGAGAAATTGGGACTGACCGTTCCCCTGACCAGTTACGTCGCCCGCCACGGATGGGCATCCATCGCCAGGAGCAGAAACATTCCGCTTGCGATTATCAGCGAAGCAATGGGGCACGATTCGGAGAAGACCACGCGGATCTATCTCGCCTCTTTGGACACCACCTCCGTGGACAAGGCGAACAGCCGAATTCTGAAAGCCCTGTAAACATTAAAGGGGCTTACTTTGGGAATAGTATCAAAAATCTCCTTCAAAAGATATATCTCTTGAAGGAGATGCTCTTTTTGTCGAATTGAGCCGTTTGTAGATTCCTTTTTTTGCAGAAGTCGGCTATCGCATATTGATAGTTGGAGAAATAAGCTACGAATAAGTCTTCGAAATAAACCGGGGATTTTAATCGACAAATACAAGTTCTCTTTGCAAGAGAAATGGCAGAGCGAAAAATATTTTATTATTAACATCTTACATCAGCCAAAGCCTGGATTTGCACAACAAATCACTGCATCTGCTTAACATTTATTGAACTGGAAAGAGGTCGATAATTCTATTTTTCATCGGATTCTATTGCTGTATCCCATATTTTTCATAACTTTGTAACGATGTACTATTTCTCTTGCAAAGAGATATATCGTTAATGGGATCCACCAAAGGAAATCGTAAGCAGCCTGTAATCGGTAAGAACGGAGCGGAGCGGCGTTTTCGATGAACGATTCCAACTGATCGGTAGGGAGAGGCGAAAGATAAATTGTTGTGCAACAGACTACTTCTCTCTGTAAGAGAAAGAGTGATGGATGTAATTGGTTATAACTATCTGGGAAACAAGCGGAAATTACACTCAAAAGACTGTTCATTTGAGCAACATTTGTTGGGCAGAAACCTTTTGGCAAGTCCGGCAGACGAAAATTCCATCTGTTTTAGGTCGTTATTTCCATTAAATTGCATAACTTTGCGTCCGTTAATATTTCTCTTACAGAGAGAAAGAGCGTAAAATAAGTAGAATATTTTTTGCGGATTTGCGGATTTGCGGAATAAATGAATGATTATTCCGGCAGAGATAAATATAAACGACTGTAATACATGCCAATATGCAATTTGGCATGAACTAAAGATATGCGCCCTGATTGAAAAAACGGGCATAAGTATGTATGGATATCGCCTCGCCCAATACAGAAGAAGTCACGACCGCCCGCTGGTTCGTCATGCGGGCCTACAAAAGTGAAAAAAGAGCGGAGGAGAAACTCAAAGGTAAAGATGGTTTGGAATATTTTATTCCGAAATGTTATGCCGTAAGAGTCTATCACGGAGTGAAATCGAAACGCCTTGTTCCGATCATTCCGAATCTCGTATTCGTACATGCCAGCCGCACGCAGATCACTGATTTCAAGAAACGCTACAATTTCCTGCAATTCGTGATGTGGGAGAAAAGTACGGGTTTGGAATATCTTGTTGTTCCGGATGACCAGATGGAGAGTTTTATCAAGGTTTCCTCCCAATACGAGGAAAATATCGCCTACTACAATCCGGATGAGCTCGACTTTCGAAAAGGGTGCCGGGTGCGTATCCATGGCGGAAAGCTCAATGGAGTAACGGGTGTATTCATGCAGGTGCAGGGCAAAAGAAACCGCCGGGTCGTCGTCCTGCTGGAAGGTGTCATGGCTGTTGCCGCAGAGGTGCATCCCGACTTGATCGAGGTTATTTCCTGATTGCAGGTCATCCGTCAAGCAAAGCAGATACGATCGAATTAGAAAACTATGAACGGCAAACCGAACGTCGAGCCTGCGTGGATGTCATTGAAACGTCTGGTCGAGACCCGTATGATCGAGATACTCCGCAAGGAACAGGACAACAAAAGATACATCCGGCTATACGGGACGGAAGACTATTGGCATGCTTTCGAAGAGTCGGCCTTCCAGTTGGAGCGGCTCTTCCGGAAAGGAGAAACCACCTTGTTCAGCCATAAGGACTATCCTTTTCCGGTGGTGATGGTCAGCATTCCCGACAGCGAGTTGCGGGCTTACATCCAGCAGCATATTCCGGTTTGTGACAAGCACGATTACAAGAAACTGCTGGCGGCAGAATTCTCCGCCGCAGAGTATCGTGCATGGCATGAACACGCGGTGAAAGAGTTTTTGTAATTCTTTACGATTCCCGATGTTCGTATCGTTTTGCGGAAATTGAGGCCAAAGTAGTCACATGCGACCAAGCACACGCCTTGATTGATCCCTGGCTCACGGAAGAATCACTCAAAAAGAGCAAGGCACAGCTGATTCGCCTCTTGGCCGATTTCGACCGTCAGTTTGGTCACGGAGGAGAGGGGGGGCATGGATTCGAGATCCGAGCAGGCCGTTTTCGGTCTTCGAATTTCAAACAAATAAAATATTCATACATCAAATCATGTATCGTTTAATTGAAAAACTGCGACTGGATCGTTATATCAGTTCACGGTTGATTCTTGCATTGGACCTGTTGGTTTCGGTCGGGGCCTCTATCATCTCGCTGTTAGTTGCAAGCATTCTTTTGGGTGCTGAAGCCCTTATCTGGAAAACAATCGGCTGGTGGCTCGGAGGATCCGTTGTCTTTTCCTGGATCGCGTTCGTGTTGCTCCAAACCCACAAATCAATCATCCGTCACGCCGCCTTGCGGGGTTTGGGCCGTTTGAGTGTCGCCGTTGTTTTCAAGGGAATTGGGATCGCAGTTATATTGGCTTTGGGTGTCGCTGGCCCGACATTTCCAGCGATCTGGATCACTCTGTTGTTTGACATATTGTTGAGCCTTTCAGGACTGGTGATTATGCGCGTTGCCATGGTTGTCGTCTATGACTGGCTCAAAGACAGCCGTCAAAGGCATTGCAAATGCCAGCGGATCCTGATCTACGGAACCGGCGACAAGGGCGTTTCGTTGGTGACCCAACTCCAAAATTCTCAAGAGTATCAGGTCGTCGGTTTCCTGACCTACGGCAAAACACTGAAGAATCATATGCTGGCCGATCTCCCGGTCTACCACTTCGAGACCGAAGAGAATGTCAAGTACCTGCACAACTGCAAGGATATTGACGCCATTCTCTTCGCCCACGTCCATGAGGCTCGCGAAGAGCAGGAGCGCCTAATCCATTATTGTACGGACTGCAACCTCAAGGTGCTGATCGCTCCCTCGATCGACGAGGTGGTCGACGGCAAGGTGCAGCGTCAGGCAATCCACGAGATCAGGATCGAGGACCTGCTGGGACGTGAAGAGATCAAGATCTCGATGGACGAGATCATCGCCAACTTCCGTGGCAAGACGATCCTGGTTACGGGCGCGGCGGGGTCCATCGGTTCGGAGTTGTGCCGCCAGCTGGCGACGTTCGGAGTCAAGGAACTCGTGCTGTTCGACAACTCCGAGACGCCGATGCACAACATCCGCCTCGAGTTGGAGGATCGCTACCCCAATCTGAAGTTCATTCCCGTAATCGGCGACGTACGCATGATTCCGCGTCTGGATTTCGTCTTCCGCACCTATCGTCCGCAGGTGGTCTTCCACGCAGCAGCCTACAAACACGTGCCGCTGATGGAGGAGAATTCCTGCGAAGCCGTTCTGGCCAACGTTGCCGGCTCGCGCAACGTGGCGGACAAGTGTATCGAATATGACGTCGAGAAGATGGTTATGATCTCGACGGACAAGGCCGTCAACCCGACCAACATCATGGGCTGTACAAAACGTCTGGCCGAGATCTACGTGCAGTCGCTCGGTCTGGCCATCGAGGCCGGCAAGGTGAAGGGCAAGACGAAGTTCGTCACTACGCGTTTCGGCAACGTGCTGGGTTCGAACGGCTCGGTGATCCCGCGCTTCCGCGAGCAGATAGCCAAGGGCGGTCCGGTTACGGTTACGCACCCCGACATCACGCGCTTCTTCATGACGATTCCGGAGGCCTGTCGTCTGGTAATGGAGGCTGCCACGATGTCTACGGGCACCCAGATCTTTGTCTTCGACATGGGTAAGTCGGTGAAGATCGCCCACCTGGCCAGGCGCATGATCGAACTGGCCGGTCTGGAGGTCGACAAGGACATCAAGATCGAATACACGGGACTGCGCCCGGGCGAAAAACTCTATGAGGAGGTGCTGTCGAATACGGAGAACACGCTTCCGACGTCACACGACCGTATCCGCATCGCCAAGGTCCGCGAGTACGACTACGCCGATGCTCTCAAGGGTGCGCAGGAGTTGGAGGAGCTTTGCCGCGCCGTCGTCATTCCGGACATGGTTCGCCTGATGAAGAAAATCGTCCCCGAGTTCAAGTCCAAGAACTCCCGATTCGAAGAGTTCGATAAAGAAACAAAGTAAAATCAACCATAATGAACACAGATTTGAACAAAGACTTAAAGATTGCCGTAGCCGGAACCGGCTATGTTGGTTTGTCAATCGCCACATTATTGGCTCAGCATCATCAAGTAACAGCAGTTGATGTTATTTCTGAAAAGGTGGAGATGCTGAATCGGAAACAGTCTCCGATTCAAGACGAGTATATTGAAAAATATTTGGCCGAGAAACCGTTGAATCTTACAGCGACATTGGATGGTGCTGCGGCCTATCGGAATGCAGATTTTGTCGTGATTGCCGCTCCGACAAACTACGACCCTGTCAAGAACTATTTTGACACAAGTCATGTCGAAGAGGTGATCGATCTGGTGCTTGAGGTTAATCCTCAAGCTGTCATGGTTATCAAATCGACGATTCCTGTAGGTTACTGCCGGAGTTTGTATATCAAATACATGCAGAAGGGGGTAAAACGGTTCAATCTACTTTTCTCTCCTGAATTCCTGCGTGAGAGCAAAGCTCTCTACGACAACCTCTATCCAAGTCGCATTATTGTGGGTATTCCCCAAATCATCGACGATGAGCGGTTCAAGGAGGAGAATGATGCCATTCGTGCAATCGCCGATATTCAGGCGCTTAAAAAAGCGGCCCATACGTTTGCCGCTCTTCTGCAGGAAGGGGCCATCAAAGAGAATATCGACACACTGTTTATGGGCCTGAAAGAAGCTGAGGCTGTGAAGCTCTTTGCCAATACCTATCTGGCCCTTCGGGTCAGCTACTTCAATGAACTGGATACTTATGCAGAGGTAAAAGGCCTGGATTCTCAAGCCATTATCCTCGGAGTAGGTCTGGATCCCCGTATTGGGACTCATTACAACAATCCATCGTTCGGTTATGGAGGGTATTGCCTGCCGAAAGACACTAAACAAATGCTGGCAAATTATGCGGATGTCCCCGAGAATCTGATCGAGGCCATCGTCGAATCGAATCGCACCCGCAAGGATTTCATTGCGGATCAGGTTCTGAAAAAGGCTGGGTATTATAGCTACTCTTCAACAAATGATTACAATAAGAAGCGGGAGAAGCCAATCGTGATCGGTGTATATCGCCTGACCATGAAATCCAATAGTGACAATTTCCGACAGAGTTCGATTCAAGGCATCATGAAGCGCATCAAGGCCAAGGGCGCAACGGTTATCATTTACGAGCCGACTCTCGAAAATGGATCGACATTTTTCGGCAGCGAGGTCGTCAACGATCTCGAGAAATTCAAGCAAATGAGTGCAGCTATCATAGCCAATCGCTATGACGCCTGCCTGGGCGATGTCGAGACAAAGGTCTATACCCGAGATATTTTCAGAAGAGATTAAACAGCCTATTATATGTTACCCTACAATATAATACTGAACGGCAAAACAGTTCTGGTAACTGGAGTTGCCGGCTTTATCGGATCGAATCTTGCCAAACGGCTTTTGACGGACTATGCAGAACTGCAAGTCATCGGTATAGACAGCATTACCGACTATTACGATGTCTCCCTGAAACATGATCGACTGAAAGGCCTGGAAGAATTTGGAGATCGATTTGTGTTCATTCACGACTCGATAGCAAATCGGGAAATCATCATCCGCTTGTTTGACGAATATAAACCTGCTATCGTTGTAAACCTGGCAGCACAGGCAGGCGTCAGATACAGCATTACCAATCCTGATGCCTACGTCGAAAGTAATCTCATCGGCTTTTATAACATTTTGGAAGCCTGTCGACACAGTTACGATAATGGGCAGACAGGAGTTGAACATCTGGTTTACGCCTCCTCATCCAGCGTATACGGCTCGAATAAAAAGGTACCCTATTCGACCGATGATAAAGTTGATAATCCGGTATCGTTATACGCCGCGACCAAAAAGTCGAATGAATTGTTGGCGCACGCGTACTCCAAACTATATAACATACCTTCAACCGGATTACGATTCTTTACGGTATATGGCCCCGCAGGACGTCCTGATATGGCCTACTTCGGATTTACGGACAAGCTTGTAAAAGGAGAGAAGATACGCATCTTTAATTACGGAAACTGCAAGCGGGATTTCACCTATATCGACGATATTGTCGAGGGAGTCGTTCGGGTTATGCAACATGCACCGGAGCGCATAACTGGAGAAGACGGACTGCCGTTGCCGCCTTACAAAGTCTACAACATAGGCAACAGCCAGCCAGAGAATCTGTTGGATTTTGTCGATATCCTGCAACAGGAATTAGTACGAGCCGGAGTCCTGCCCGCAAATTATGCTTTTGAAGCACACAAAGAGCTCGTTCCGATGCAGCCGGGAGATGTTCCTGTAACATACGCCGATACAACACCTCTTGAGCACGACTTTGGGTTCAAGCCATCGACATTCCTTAGGAACGGATTGAGAGTATTTGCAGAATGGTATGCAAAGTTTCACAGCGATAAATAATCACTGCCTCATATCAACGACATCCATTCTGCATCTGCGCGCAATACAAACACTTTCAAACTAAAAAAGCACAATACATTATTTTAAGCACTATGAGTATTTTCAAAGACAAAATCCTGCTAATCACAGGCGGTACCGGAAGTTTCGGCAATGCAGTTCTGCGTCGTTTTCTCGACTCTGATATCCGGGAAATTCGCATCTTCTCCCGAGACGAAAAGAAACAGGATGACATGCGGCACTTCCTTCAGGCAAATCGTCCGGACGTTTCAAACAAAGTCAAATTCTATATCGGAAATGTACGTAACCGCGAGGCTGTAGACTTCGCGATGAACGGAGTAGATTATGTTTTCTCTGCGGCTGCGCTGAAGCAGGTGCCCTCTTGCGAATTCTATCCGATGGAGGCTGTACGCACGAATGTAGAAGGCACCAATAATGTACTTCTCTCCGCCATCGCTCACGGAGTTAAAAATGTCGTCGTCCTCTCTACGGACAAAGCAGCCTACCCGATCAATGCCATGGGTATCTCCAAAGCGATGATGGAAAAGGTCGCCATTGCTCAAGGACGCGCTTTGGGTCCGGATGCAAAAACCACCATTTGCTGCACCCGTTATGGAAATGTAATGGCTAGCCGTGGTTCCGTTATTCCTCTTTGGGTAGAGCAGATGATGGAAGGTAAGCCGATCACCATCACAGATCTTAACATGACCCGGTTCATGATGACACTTGATGACGCTGTCGATCTTGTCATGTATGCCTTTGAGCATGGCAACAACGGTGACCTCTTCGTTCAAAAGGCGCCGGCCGCAACTCTCGACGTACTTGCAGAAGCCCTCAAGCAGGTTTATGCCAAGGTGGATCCCCAATACGGAGAGACCGAGGTGAAAATCATCGGTACTCGCCACGGCGAGAAACTCTATGAAACGCTTGTCACGCGCGAAGAGATGCTTCGCTCGGAAGATTGCGGCAACTATTTCCGCATTCCTTGCGACGCCCGCGACCTCAACTACGACAAATTCTTCACGGAAGGCGATGATGCCATCAACCGCATGGAGGACTATCACAGCCATAACACCAAGAGGCTGGATGTCGAAGGCATGAAGGCTCTTCTCCTCAAACTCAATTTCATCCGCGAAGACCTCGGCCTGCAGCCCAAAGCAAAGTCCCGCGATTATAGAAGTGAATAACAGATGAAGATTCTGGTAACCGGAGCAAAGGGTTTCGTGGGTCGGAACCTTTGCTCCCAACTTAATAACATCAAAACAGGTAAGGCCAAGTGCTATGGAGACCTTCAGATTGATGAAGTCTTTGAGTATGACTTGAACAGCACCATGGAGCAACTGGACGCATGGTGCTCCGAATGTGATTTTGTATTCAACCTCGCTGGCGTAAACCGGCCTCAGAACCCGGAAGAGTTCATGGCCGGCAATTTCGGCTTTGCCTCAACGCTTCTTGACACGCTGAAGAAGCATGGGAACAAAGCCCCTGTCATGCTCTCGAGTTCGGCACAGGCATCTCTTTCCGGCCGTTTCGGCAACAGCGAATATGGGCGCAGCAAAAAGGCGGGCGAAGATCTCTTTCTTCGGTATGGAGCGGAAAACGGCATAAAGGTTCTTGTTTACCGGTTCCCCAATCTCTACGGAAAATGGTGTCGTCCTAACTACAACAGCGCCATCGCCACGTTCTGCAACAACATTGCCAACGACCTGCCCATCACGGTCAATGATCCGAAAGTGGAGCTCGAGGTCCTTTACATCGACGACCTTGTTGAAGAGATGATCGCCGCTCTGAAAGGCCAGGAGCACCATTGCGAGTTCGAAGGGCTGACCGTATTGCCTTCTGCGGAAGGACGTTACTGCTACTGTCCCGTCACTCATAAGGCTACGCTGGGTGAAATCGTTGGCCTTCTGCACCAGTTCCGCGACATGCCGAAGACGCTGATGATCCCCGAGATCCCGGCCGACAGCTTTGCCAAGAGGCTTTACAGCACCTATTTGAGCTATCTTCCCAAGGATAAGGCCATTTTTGACCTGAAGATGAACTGCGATGACCGCGGCTCCTTCACCGAGTTGGTCCACACGCTCAACTGCGGACAGGTAAGCATCAATATCAGCAAACCGGGTATCACCAAAGGTCAGCACTGGCACCACACCAAATGGGAGCAATTCATCGTTGTTTCCGGCCACGGCCTGATTCAGCAGCGGAAAGAGGGTACGGACGAGGTCATCGAGTTCGAAGTCTCGGGCGACAAGATTCAGAGCGTCATCATGCTGCCCGGATATACGCACAACATCATAAACCTCTCCAAGACTCAGGATCTTGTAACTGTCATGTACTGCAACGAGGTTTTCAACCCGGAGCGGCCGGACACTTTCTTCGATCCCGTAGCAAGCGAATAAAAGCCGCAAGATGGCTGAATAATCAAAACGATCTATGGAAACCAAAACTCCGAAATTCGATTACAGTGACATTCACTGGCAAAATAACGGCAAAATCAAACTCTGCATCATCGTCGGCACCCGCCCGGAGATCATCCGGCTTGCTGCTGTCATCTCCAAATGCCGCAAATATTTCGATGTGATTCTGGCCCATACCGGACAGAACTACGACTATAACCTCAACGGCATCTTCTTCCGCGACCTGAAACTCGCCGAACCGGAAGTCTACATGGATGCAGTCGGAGATGATCTCGGCGCGACCTGCGGCAACATCATCAACTGCAGCTACAAGCTTTTCGCTGCAACCAAACCGGATGCCGTACTCGTTCTTGGCGACACCAACAGCTGTCTGAGTGTCATCGGGGCAAAACGGCTCCACATTCCGATTTTTCACATGGAGGCCGGCAACCGCTGCAAAGACGAGTGCCTGCCGGAGGAGACGAACCGCCGCATCGTGGACATCATCTCGGACGTCAATCTCGCCTACTCCGAGCATGCAAGAAGATACCTTGCTGAATGCGGACTTCCCCGTGAGCGTACATACGTCACCGGTTCTCCCATGGCCGAGGTGCTCCATAAGAACCTTGCCGAGATCCAGGCATCCGATGTACACGAGAGACTCGGACTCAAGAAGGGGCACTACATCCTGTTGAGTGCTCACCGCGAAGAGAACATCGACACGGAGAAGAACTTCCTCTGCCTTTTCAATGCGATAAACGCAATGGCCGAGAAGTATGACATGCCGATTCTCTACAGTTGCCATCCCCGGAGCCGTCACCGCCTTGAGGCTACAGGTTTCAAACTTGATCCGCGAGTACAGGTCCAGCAGCCACTCGGGTTTCACGACTACAATTGCCTTCAGATGAACGCATTCGCTGTCGTTTCCGATTCGGGCACCCTTCCCGAGGAGAGTTCTTTCTTCACCAGCGTAGGACATCCTTTTCCGGCAGTCTGCATCCGCACCTCGACCGAGCGTCCCGAGTCTCTCGACAAGGCGGGCTTCATTCTCTCCGGCATCGACACCAAGGGACTTCTCCAGTCCGTCGATACGGCAGTAGAACTTGTTAAAAACGGCGACTACGGCACCCCCGTTCCTGACTATACGGATGAAAATGTCTCCACAAAGGTTGTGAAGATCATTCAGAGTTATGTGGGCGTAGTGAACAAGATGGTGTGGCGAAAAGAGCTTTAAGTGACACATATCCACACAATCCATAATACAATCGAAACTTAGTCTGAACAATGCTAATAAGTATTATTTAGATTAGACTAAAGGATTACTGGCAGCACAGGTGGAACGAAAGTTCGAAGTTCAATACTTCCTGCCAGTTCAAGAAAAAGCAAATTATTGCTGTTAACAAGTTAAATAAACTAATGCACAAGATTTCAACAAGTAATAAACGAATTGCTAAAAATACACTATTCCTGTATATTAGAATGGTTTTCGTATTACTTGTATCGCTATATTCTACCAGAGCAATTCTTAATGCTTTAGGAGTAGTTGATTATGGTATTTATAATGTTGTAGCAGGTTTCGTTGTAATGTTTGCTTTTTTGAATTCCTCTATGACTAATACTGTACAACGATTCTTCAACTTTGCGAGAGGAGAAGAAAACAAGGATAATCTTAATAAGATATATATCACATCAGTACAAATCCAAATTGCACTTAGTTTTATTACTGTAATTCTTCTAGAAGTTTTAGGTATATGGTATATAAATAGCAAGATGATAATTCCTCAAGAGCGATTAACTGCTGCACTATCGGTCTTTCAATTATCGGTTTGCTCGTTGTTTATGCTGATTATTCAGATTCCATACTCTGCTGCTATTGTAGCACATGAGAACATGGGATACTATGCTATTGTTAGTATGACCGATGCTATATTAAAGTTACTTATAGCCATTACACTACCATTTGTAACTTATGACAAACTGATAATCTACGGAATTATGATGTTTCTTATCTCTGTAGTAAATTTCTTATTCTATTATATCTATGCTAAGCGAAATTTTGAAGAAATCCACTATCGGCATACTTTTTTTAAGGATCAATTTAAATGTATGCTAACATTTTCCGGATGGAATGTCTTTGGATCATTTGCATATACAATGCAAGGTCAGGGCCTAAACATGCTGATGAATGCATTTTTTGGACCTGTAGTCAATGCTGCTCGTGGTGTTGCATATCAGGTACAGTCAGCCCTAAGTGGATTCACTGAGAATATTGCTGTTGCTTTCAAACCCCAATTAGTCGAGAGTTATGCAAATCAAGAACTTACTCGAGTTAAGAATTTGATGTACAGCATGTCAAAACTTGGTTTTTTGATGGTATTCCTCTTGGCTCTACCGATTTCTCTTGAAATTAATTATATCCTCAATCTTTGGCTTGATGGTACAGTTCCAGAAGATACCGAAATCTTCACAATCTTGATTCTACTAAATATGGCATTGGGAAGTTTAAATATTCCAATTTCACAAACGGTTCAAGCAGTTGGCAGCATCATGTGGTATCAAATTATAAGAAGTGGAATTGTGATGAGCGTCCTACCTATATCATGGATAGCTCTTAGAAACGGTGCGCCAGCTTATATTGTTTTCGTTATTCTGGTATTAATAAACTTCATTAACCAACCTATAAGTCTATATCTTTTACGGAAAATATTTCCATATTCTTATCGTGAATATATAAAGACGGTTATTTTACCATGCCTGCTATTTAGCATATTAACACCATTATTGCCAATTTGTACCCATTTAATAATGGATGAATCATTTATTAGGGTACTATCTGTAGGCTTCATCTCACTCATTTCATCAGCAGTTGTATCATACATCTTTGTCCTATCTGAAAGTGAAAAGATAGTGGTAAAAGCTATATTTAACAAGATAAGCAATAGAAAAATATGAGCATAAATAAAGAAACTTTAAAGCGGACTTGGTTATATATACATTGTAGAAAACTTTTCTTGTGGCCCATTGATTTCTATCGTTGGTACCCTAAGCATCTAAAATGGTTATTAATGGCCTTTCAGAAAAACTGCATGATAGATCCATGTAGTCGTACGAGGGCTAAAATCTGGAAATTGTGTGGAGTAGATACTACAGGCAAATTTAACGTCGGTTATGATGTGTACTTTGACGCACAGAATGCTAAGCATTTACATATAGAAGATGGAGTTTGGATATCGAGTCGATGCACAATCCTTTGCCATAAAAGAGACTTATCTAATTATCACATTGGTGATATATACATAGCCAATCCTCCAAAAATAGATGATGTTCGTATTTGCAAAAATGCAGCTATTGGAATGGAATCGATGATAATGCCTGGAGTAACAATTGGAGAAGGAGCAGTCATAGGTTCCGGCTCATTGGTCACAAAGGACATACCAGCCTGGTCAATCGCTATTGGACGTCCTGCAAGAGTAATTCGAATTTTAAGTCCTAAAGATGAAGTGCGTCAACATGGAGTAGGCACTATTAATATCTGAATATATTAAATATCATCCCCGATATGAAAATATTCTCACTCGTTTGTCTGATTATATACATAGCAATAAATTCTTTAACAACAAACCCTCTTGGCGACAAATTCATCCTTGCCACTGGTATATTATTTTTAATAATGAATATTTGTTATCTATACAAATATCGTAGGAACCAGTTGATATGCTTTGAATTTCTATTTGCCATCGCTTTTTTTCTATGTTCTTTCTTAACACCTTATATATATTCATTATTAGATAATTACCAAGGAAGAACTTTCGTAGCTACGGATTACAATACTTTTCGAGTTTATTGCATTGCATTTATTGGCTATTGTGCATACATGTTTGGACTATGTTGTATAAAAGATGGTAATCAGAATAGACCAGGTACAATTTGGTATCAGTACTTTTTTAACAATGCCACTTGTAAATATTCAAATATCCTTTGCTTTATATTTGTTGTTCTATTCTACCTTACAGGTGGAAGCCGCCTCATAACTTTGTATTCAGATGTTGCATCAGATCTAAATCAACGGTATGGAGCATGGGGTGAGTATATGACTTATGCGATGTATGCATACACATTATCTATTGTTATCAATTTTTCCAAAATCGGTCCATATACAGCCTCATTGATATCTTTTTTTAAGAACCTTCCATTTTTCTTTTACATTAATTCATTACTGCTTGTAGTGCCTTTACTTATATCTGGATTACGTTCAAGTGCATTGCAATTATTGATTCCTCTAATAATGATGTATGGAATTACGATTAAAAGAATTAGTTCAATAAAAGTAATAGCTCTTATTCTTGCTGGTTATATATTTATGGTATTTATAGGATTAATACGATCCGGAGACACAGGAGGAGATTTAGGACAAGACTCTCTATTTCTTACTTTTGTTTATGACTTTGTCTCTGCAAATGGAGCGAATTCATTTCTAATTGATTATACTGACAAATATGGAATAGCCGGAGGTAGTAATATGATACTACAAACATTAAGTATAATCCCATTTTTTCAATCAATTATTTTATCTTTTGTATCAAAAGATAATTTTGCACCAAAGTCCTCAAAATTTTTCACAGAATCATTTATGGATTCGACTCAAGGAGGATTAGGGACAGCATTAATTGGAGATATATATTACTCTTTCGGCATAGTAGGAGTCATTATATTAATGTTCTTAATCGGTCTCCTAGTTAATAAACTAAGCCGAGCTCACAATTCTCCATATGCTATAGCATTGTTGATTATGTTTTCGGGCAATGCTTTATTTGCGCCTCGTGTTGAGTATTGTTACATATTAAGAAGCCTCTCATATACAATTATTTTCTTATATATAATATTATCCGTTTCACATAATAGATCCGCATCAAATGAATGTAGTTTGCGCAACTGACGATAATTTTGTACAACATTGCACAATTATGCTCACATCCTTGTTGATAAACAATACGGATGTAAATATATTCCTTCTTACTGAAGGCTTAAAACCTCAGAACGAATTAATTATCAAGCAACAGGTAGAAAAGCTGAAAGGAGCATTAGAAATATACTTAGTCGATACAAGCATTATAGAGAAGTTTCCAATGCCAAAGGATACTAATCTTTCTCACATCAGCCGTGCCACATATTATCGATTATTAATTCCTGAAATTCTACCTAAAAACGTGGATAAGGTTATATATCTTGATTGTGATATAATTGTTAATCAGTCAATCCAAGATTTATGGAACTTAGATTTAAGGGGATACGCCCTTGCTGCTGCGCCTCAAATAGGGTCTGGATATGAAGCAGAGCGACTTGGTTATCCTATTAAATATGGATACTTCAATGCAGGTGTCAATGTAATTAATATGGATTATTGGAGGAAAAAAAACGTTGCCAAGAAGCTTATTGGCTATATAGCAGCTAATTACAAACAAATAAAGTATCATGATCAAGATGCACTTAACGCAGTTCTGTACAACCATACATTTCACTTACTTCCAATGTGGAATATGACATCCCTTGTTTACAGCTACTTTTTATCTCACAGAGGAGATAAGAAAGATGGAAAAATTGTCAACTCGTATGAACTGGAAAAGAAAAATGCAAATAAGTATAAGGAGAATCCTATAATTGTTCATTTTGTATCAAAGCCAAAGCCTTGGCAAAAAGGATGTGTACATCCATTAAGTAGTTTGTATTACGACTATGCAAAAAAGACGCTTGCATTTAATATGATTAAACAGGAATCTAAATCAGCACTATATATTAATAGAGCAAGATATTGGTTACAGTGCCATTTTTCTTATATTAAGCAAGTTTTTATTTCAACAGACAAGACTAGATTATAATGAACATTTTATATTTAGGATTATTCAGATTCCCAGAAGGAGATGCAGCCGCATCAAGAATTCTAAATAATGCCCGATTGTTTCGAGATCTTGGTCACACTGTAAAAATATTAAGTTTTGGTGGAGAATATCGAGTGCAAGACGCCAGTCCAGGTGGATATATTTACGATGGGCTACAATATGAAATAACCCATGACATCGATACACATTCATTGAAAGAAAGAGTTCTCAGGTACACTTATCCAAACCCAAACGCCCGAAATTACCTCAATAAAAGCATTGATTCATTTGATGTAATTATTACATACAATACAACCTTCCCTATGAACTTATATCTGCAGAAGCTATGTACGAAGCATGGAAAGAGGATTGTATTAGACCTCACCGAATGGCCAGACTCAAATGAAATGCCAGGTGGAAAATGGAGCCCGATATATTGGATGAGTGAGTTAAACATGAAGTATGTACAGAGAAAATTCAAAAATATGATACCAATAAGTCATTTTCTGAATGAATTCTACTCAAACTGTAATACCCTTTTACTTCCTCCTCTAGTTGATATCTCTGATGCGAAATGGAATTATTTTAAAACTATTGATTTAGCTGAGGTAAATCATTTTGAAGGGATTAGAATAATTTTTGCCGGGACACCAGCAAAGAAAGATTTACTTGAGAACCTAATTCAAGCTATGTTACAAGTGCTGAAAGACTGCAATAGAATTCAGCTACTTGTTGCAGGAGTATCAAACAATCAAGCTTTACAATATTGCACAAAATCAGATCTGTCGAAGTTCAAGAATAACATAATATTTTTAGGTAGAGTTCCTCAAGCTTTTGTTCCTTCCTTATATCATATATCTGATTTTTCAGCTATAATAAGGGAGCCCTCCAGAAAGAATACAGCAGGATTTCCAACAAAAATGGCTGAATCTATGGCTGCGGGATGTCCGGTATTGCTGAATCGCACTGGTGATCTTGGCAACTTTGCAGTTGATGGTACAAACTCGATTTATATTGAAGATTTTCATATTGAAAGCATTAAAAAAGGGCTATTGCAGATTTTGGCAATGACAAAAGAACAAATAAACATCATGAAACAAGCTGCTCGTAAAACAGGAGAATTAAAGTTTTACTACCGTCAGTATCTAAGAGAAGGTGAACAATTTCTAAAAAATCTGAGATAGTGATGAAAATATTAATAAACGTAGTAAATGCCCGCAATGTAGGCGGCGGATTACAGGTTGTTCATAATTTTTTGTTAGGTACACAACAATTTGCTAGGCCAGACGTAGAGTGGTACTATGCTGTATCAGAATGTTTGGATTCCAAATATCTTGACGAAATCTTTAAAACCAAAGCAAATAGCCATTATCATGTGTTTCCAAATCAACCGGATTTTTTACACACTTATAGAAGAGTCCAAAATGAATTAAGGCAACTAGAAAATGATATCAACCCAGATGTGATATATACCATTTTAGGACCTTGTTATAACTTCTTCAAGAATCGTGAAGTAATACGATTTGTTCATCCTTGGGTCGTTACCTCCAACCCTTATGCATGGAGCACACTCCCGTTCAAGACGAAGATAAGGATGAAAATTCATATCCTACTTCTAAAAAAGCTTGTGCGTAGAATACCTTTCATTGTTACTCAAACCGAAGCTGTAAAGCAAGGATTAATAAAAGAACTTGGTAAGAATCCTGAACATATACGAGTGATAAACAATGTTTTACCTGCAGTATATGCCTCATTAGAAAATACTCCAATAGAAGAACAGACATCTTGGGTCGAGATTCCTGTTGTTGGAGGTGGAGAACACAAGAATCTCGATATTATCCCTTATGTTCTGAAAGAATTGGAAGAATCGTATGGTATTAAGAACTATCGTTTCCATATTACTCTCCCTCAATCCTCTCCAGTTCTTCCAGTCATTGAAAAAAAGATAAAAGAGTTCGGTTTTGAGGATAGAATTGTAAATCATGGCAATCTCAAACAACAAGACCTAGCCATTTTATACAGGTCGTGTAAAATTAGTTTCCTTCCATCAGTATTGGAAGTATTTTCAGCCAGTACAATCGAATCTATGTACTTTCAACTCCCAACGGTAGCAACTAATTTATCCTTTAATACTGAAGTATTTGCTGACTCTTGTTTGTATTATACGCCAAAGAACTTCAAAGGAGCTGCCTCACAAATTGTAAAAGCAGTTACAGACGAAAAATTACGTAGTGAATTGTGCGACAAGATGAAAAAACAACTTTTAAGATTTAATAGTTTTGAAAAGTATTTCAATGATACCGTTGACTTTTTAATTGAAGTAGGGAGTGGTAAACATCAATAAAAATGACAGACATTACAGCCATCATCCTCACCAAGAATGAGGAAGTAAATATAGAAAGATGTATTAAGTCTCTCAACGGAGTAGTAGATCGTATATGCGTAGTAGATAGCGGTAGTACAGATCACACGATTGAAATCGCCAAGAATCTTGGTGCCGAAATCTTCAATCATGCACCTTTCAATCATTATGCGGCCCAATTCAATTGGGCATTGGATAATGTTGGCGTGAAAACTACTTGGGTGTACCGCATTGATGCAGACGAGGTAGTTACTCCAGAACTAGGAGAAGAGATTGTTTTTGCTTGTAAAGAGCATCAGAATGATGACGTCAATGGATTCGTAATGAAATTTCGGATTGCTTTTATGGGTACTTTTTTAAAACATGGCGGAATGTATCCCTTTTACAATCTGACAATTTTCAAATTCGGCAAAGGACGTTATGAGAACAGAGCTATGGGAGAGCATGTTATTCTCAGCGAAGGTAAGAGTCTTGACCTTAAGAACGACTGCTTACATTACGACTTCAAGAGTCTTGACGCTTGGATCAACAAGCACAATTGGTATGCAACCCGAGAGGTCGCAGACTATTTCTCTACCCGCACAATAGGTCAAGCAGACCCCAATACCTTATATCACGAAGCAAAGAAGACCAGTAAACTTCGCGATAGTCTTTACTACCGAATGCCTAAGTTTCTTAGAGCAAAGCTATATTTTTGGTATCGTTATTATCTTAAACTTGGCTTTCTAGATGGTAAAGCAGGCTATGTACATGCTTATTTACAGGCATATTGGTTCCGCTTCCTTGTGGATGCCAAAATTATGGAACAAGAAATGAAGAATAAACATGATAAAAAGTAAGCTAGAACTCAAATTCTACATTGCTTCAGATAGAATTATGAATGGATTTCCAGCCAAAAGGAATCTAATTCAAATCTTAAAAGAATTTGTTTCTCCTCAAAAAGATATTCTTCGTTTTTTGAGACTCTTAAGAAAAGTACAATACTATAACAGTAAGAAAGGTCTTTTATCGAAATTGATTTCTATACTTATTAAAATCCGATATAATAGAACATCTCAAAAACTTGGTTTTTCTATCGATTATTCATCTTTTGGCTATGGTTTAGTTATACCACATTACGGAACTATTGTAGTCGGAGGTCCGAACAAAATAGGAAACTTTGCGGTATTGCATACATCCACGTGTATTGCTGGTGGAGGGAAAACTATTGGAGACGGATTGTACCTAAGTTCGGGACCGCAAATTATTGGTTACCTGAACATTGGAGATAATGTAACAATTGCCTCACATAGTTTAGTAATTCATGATTGCAAAAATAACACGCTTCAAGCAGGAGCTCCAGCAACCACAAAAAGAACGCAGTATCCTTCATGGTATCAACGAGATGGGGATACTTACACAAAGAGGGTAGAATTGGTAAAGAATCTTAAGAAAATATGGAATATAGACAAGATATAGACTCTTTAAAAGGCATAGCAATCATTGCAGTTGTGCTATTCCACTTAGGGTTATTGGAATCAGGGTATTTAGGTGTTGACATATTCTTTGTGATAAACGGCTTTCTTTTAGTTCCTTCTGTATGTAAAGCCATTGACGATTCTGCATTTTCTTTTTTTAACTTTATGGAGAAGCGTATAGTTCGCTTGTTGCCTCTAATAGTTTTGGCATCGGTGACATCGCTAATTCTTGGTTACTTCTTAATGTTGCCTGACGATTATGAAAATCTAGCGCAAACTGTCATTGCAAGCAATATGTTTTCAGAGAACATATTGTCTCTGATTACCACAAACTACTGGGATGTACAGACGGGTTATAAACCTCTGATGCATCTATGGTATGTGGGTATATTATTTGAATTCTACATTATTCTACCTCTGATACTAATGTTGGTGTCAAAAATTGCTGCGAGTTTTAAGCAGAACAAAATGCAATACATGACAAACACTATATTACTTCTTACTATAATATCGTTTGTCTTATATCTTGCACCTTTTGCTTCTTCAAGCGGTAAGTTCTATATGCTACCATTCCGTTTTTTTGAGTTAGGTATTGGTGGCGTTATCGCATTAATATATCAACAAAAAAGAAAATATATTCTACAAAATCCAGCGTCCACCTCCTTGTCACCATATTGCTGGTAAGTATTATCTGTTGTTCTCTTATTACTCATGCATTTGGTAATTACCAATCAACAACGTTGGTGATCGGCATGAATAAAAGTGTTGCCAATAACATGCCTATTCCTGGGAGTATGGCTCTTCTGTTAGCCATTGTATTGACAAGTGTCGTTATTATTAACAATAACAAGGGTAATTTCTTATTACAATCGAAGTTCTTGTCTTGGATTGGCAGAATGAGTTACAGCATTTTCATATGGCATCAAGTGTTATTAGCATTCTATCGCTATTCTATAAACAACAAGCTGACATTACCTTTTACATTAGGATTCATCGCAACAACAATGACCATTTCTATATTAAGCTATTATCTGATAGAGAAACAAATCAAGGTTCTGAATAGTATTTTCTTTGTATGGTGTGTTGCTGCTGTTCTAACTATCTTACCTGCTGGATATTTATACCTACACGCTGGTGTAGTAAGAGATATTCCAGAGTTGGATGTTGTGAAAGGTCTGGAGCACCGAGGTCAATTTGCTGAATATTGCGATAGAGTATATCAATATAAAAACTATCCAAAAGAAAATGGGAAGCCAAATGTTTTAGTTGTAGGCGTAAGTTTTGGACGCGACTTTGCTAATATCTTATTAGAATCTGACTATTGTGACAGTATTAATCTCGTCTATGGTTACACTTGGGACGAAAAAGATCTAGATAAAAAGGTCTCTCAAAGTGACTACATCTTCAGTTTCTCATCGCCAGATGTTTTGCCTTCTTTTGTGTCAGAAAAAAAGAAGCCTAACTGCAAAATCATGGGAATCGGTACTAAGAATTACGGAAGTTGTAATGGAATCATCTATAAAAACAGATCATCCGTAGATTATTTTAAACAAGTTGCAGAGATTGAAGATTATGGTTATATCCTACTGAATCAACAATGGAAAAAAGCGTGGGGGGGGGGATTATATAGACCTGCTAACACCCGCAATGACGGATCAAAATCACGTGAGAGTCTTTACCGACGATAATCGTTATATCAGCCAAGATTGTCGGCATCTAACTCCTGCTGGAGCTCAATGGTATGCCCAAATACTTGATTGGAAGAATATTTTCAAAGAAAAACAGCCTAGATATCAATAAATAGTAAGCAATACCTTACATAACAATACGAATATTGTCATTCTGTTTTATCATTTGGCATGCCCTCAATAGAAAAATTGAACATTTTGCAACTTAATGCCTTCAGACGGAATTAAAGAATAACAATGAAAAAGCGGCTTACAACCATTATACAATGTTAATATATTTAAACAATAATAATGGAACAACCTATCCAACGACTCTGGATTGTAACAGAATTATTTCCACCAGACGAGACATCGACGAGCTATATTTTGGGAGAAATTGCCAATGCAATGGCAAAGAAGTATTGCGTGGGAGTAATCTGCGGTCCGGAAATATATGATAAACGTAAGGCGTTAGATATCAACAACAAGTTCAATTTAGACGAAAGTATCGAGGTACATCGAGCAAAGGGAGCCGACTTGGACAAAAATACAACGAAAGGCAAAATCCTCTCATTTCTGCTAATGAGCCAAAGAATGATAGCTCTAGTTAAGCAGTATGTGGGCCAAGGCGACAAAGTACTAATGGTAACAAACCCAGCGCCACTGGTATTACTAATGAGCAGACAGAAGCGCAGGCTTAAATTTGAGTGGCATATACTCGTGCATGACGTTTTTCCAGAAAACACCATCCCCGCAGGCCTTAAAATGCCAATGTACAATTTTATTAAACGACTATTTGATAAAGCATACTCTAAAGCAGATCAACTCATCGCATTAGGTCGCGATATGCATTCAGTCCTAAAAGAAAAAGTTGAGAATGGTTCGAAAAGTAAAGGATCTTTGCCATGTATTACTATTATTGAAAATTGGGCGGACATAGATAACATCAGACCTCAACCCATGCCGGAAGGTAAAATTATATTGGAGTATGCTGGTAATATTGGACGAGTGCAAGGATTAGATAAGATCATTGAACGTTTGCCTAGCGATGTGGAACTGCATCTATATGGCACCGGTTCAATGGAAAATAATTTGAAAAAATTGAAACATCCTCATGTATTCTTTCACGGTCCATACTTCCGCAGTCAGCAAAACAAAATATTAGCAGCGTGCCACATTGCCATTGTGACATTACAAGATGGCATGTATGGATTAGGTGTACCATCAAAGACCTATAACATTCTAGCATCTGGCAGACCTATAATGTATATTGGGCCAAAAAACAGTGAGATTGACTTACTTGTACGCGATGAACAAATCGGTTATTGCGGTTGGCCAAATAGATGGTATATGGATGAACTGAAGTCTATGGGATTGAAGGCTCGCGAAGTAGCGGAAAAAAAATATTCCAAGACAATTATTTTAAACAAATTTCTTGAAACCATATAATGGAAAAACTCCTTTTTACTGGTGGTACCGGATTTTTAGGCAAGAATGTAATGCCCCTACTTAAAACACAATATGATGTAACTACATGTGGCATTACTCCAGATGATATGATTAAAGTGAATCTTGCAAAAGAGGTTCCAGCACTTAATGAGCATTATGACGTAGTATTGCATGCTTGCGGGAAGGCGCATATGTTACCCAAAACAGAAACAGAGAAACAGGAATTCTTTGACGTAAATTATCAGGGAACAATAAATTTATGCACGGCTCTGGAGAAGATTGGCTCGCCTAAGGCATTGATATTCATTAGCACTGTAGCAGTATATGGATGTGAATATGGAGAGTTAATTACAGAGAATCACCCACTTAATGGAGACACGCCATATGCTAAGAGCAAAATTATGGCTGAGAAGTACTTAATAAAATGGAGTAAGGAACAAAACGTAACTCTTAGCATTCTACGGCCATCACTCCTTGCGGGCAAAGATGCACCAGGGAATTTGGGAGCAATGGTAAATGGCATAAAAAAGGGATACTACATGAACATTGCAGGCGGTAAGGTTGTGAAAAGTATTTTAATGGCAGAGGACATTGCCAATATCTTACCTGCTTTGGTAAAAAAGGGTGGAATTTACAATGTGTGTGATACTCGGCAACCTTCATTCGGGGAATTATCAAAATCTGTGGCACGTCAGTTAGGAAAGCACAAGCCGATTTCTATTCCATATTGGATGGCATGGTGCATGGCTAAAATAGGCGACATGTTTGGTTCAAAAGCTCCTATTAATAGCTATAAACTAGATAAAATGACAAAAAGCCTCACTTTCAGCAATAAAAAAGCCTGTAAAGAATTAAAATGGGAACCTTTAGATGTACTTAAAAACTTAAAAACGGAAAAGTGACTTCTTCTTTTTCAATAGCGTCTCATTCTTCACCGATAAGCTAACTTTCTCAGAACATAGCAACGTATATTGTGAGAAACTTGAAAATTAAGAAAGCATTGGAATAAATATGAGAGCGAAGCTTGGCTGATAAGGTAATAAAAAAGAAGTAATATAATTCAAAATAATGGTAAAATTAGGAGAATTATCAATATTCCGTACCGAGTTAATGGGAATAAGCGCATTACTCATACTTATCTGTCATTTGTATGGCTATGTGGATTTATCAGTAACAGTGCAATATATTCTTTCATTGGGAAATATTGGTGTTGACTGTTTCCTATTTCTTTCGGGAGTAGGTATGTGGAATAGTCTTTTAAAAGTTAAGAGCAGAGAGATTAAATATTGGTATATTAATCGATATTTAAAGTTATTCATTCCATACCTTACAGTAATTTTACCTTTGGGCATTTTGGGTGATAAACGGCAACCGTCAAGTTCAAGGATAGCCATTTAATTCCCCCCCCCACACAGCACTCGAACTGTAACTTCCGAAGGTCGTATATCCCAGTGACGGTGCTTGTCTAATAATGCCTTTTGATATTATTCATCCAGAAATTTCTTGCGATGTTCCCTGCAGATTCCACTGTGTATTCGGATTTTGCTCTTCTGGTCGGAAAACAGTCCTTCAAGCGCGTTGTTCGTGTTCGGGAGTCCTGTTTCTGGTCTGTCATAGAAAGTCCCTAACAAAGGCATGTTACGCTTTACGCTCAGGTACGCACTGTGCAGCCTCGGGCGCATATACGGAGGTGTCTTCTTCTTGATAAACTTGTCGTGAATGCGTTCGTTTAGGATGTCCTGATATTTTTCGTACCAGTCGTTGAAGGCTCCAATAAAGCTCTCCTTATCAGTTCTGGTTATGGTATTCGCCAAGTCCAACAGGTCTTTGGACGCTTCAAGGTCAGGGGCCTGTGTAGGTACCGACGGATGATAAGCATCTGATGGAACTAGCACATCTGGACAGGAACGGGCTTCAGGGCCAGTGGTAGCCCTTTTATCTCGTCTATCACGGCCCCATATATGCGGAAGCCGTTGTCCTTAAGCCAATCCACTCCTTCCACATATTGCGCAATGGTCTCGTGATGTACATATTTATGCCATAGGACTTTCCCGCGTACGGCGTCACGGATGACCATAAGACCGAAGCCACGCCCCCAATAGGTCGTATCCATCTGGATGGTTACATCCTTGTATCTGAATGCCTTGCGGATATACCGTATTTCCTCCAGGTCTCGGCGGATTGTTTTTTCGCTGACTCCGTACTTGTTAGCAAGTTGCACCAAGGTTTGCTTGCCCTCTACATAATCCGTTATGACATGTGATTTGTTCCGACGTATGCCCGTCGAAGCGGCGTTCGCAATCCTTGCATTTATATCTCTGAGTGCGGGCTTTCAGACCATTGAGGACTACATTTTTAGCACCACAGAAAAAGCATTTTTTTAAGCATATCAATGATAATATTCACAAAGATATGTAAATCAATTTATTGAAAGGTTTTTATCACCCCAAATGTCCAACCCGCCAGTTATGCATATTTTTAATCTTCGGCCTAAAATATATCTATAATTAGCAATTGCTATTTTTTATATTAGGGAATAGGTAATTGCAGCATTGCATCATCTAAAATACGACTACCTAAAAAGTTATGAATACATACCTAATTTATGGAATCATCCTTGTAATTCTTCTCATCTTAGAGTTATTGTACTTCACGATTGCTGACAAATTTGATATCATTGATAAACCAAATGAAAGGAGCAGTCACTCATCAATAGTACGACGAGGAGGAGGGATTATTTTTCTGTTGGGGGCTTGGATATGGAGCATAGTCTTCGGTTTCCAGTATCCGTTTTTCCTGGCAGCTGTAACATTAGCAGCCGGGATCAGTTTCATTGATGATATTCATTCTCTTCCAGATTCAGCCAGACTTATAGTTCAATTCGCGGCAATGGGCTTACTCGTCTGGCAACTTTTCATCATGGCCGGAAACAATTCTTTTATCCAAACATCTGACTTATGGATAAAGATAGGCTTCATTGCTATGGCTCTTGTAGTATGTGTAGGTGCAACTAACATCTATAACTTCATGGATGGAATTAATGGTATTACTGCCTGTTATTCTGCAGCAGTACTTTTGCCACTCTTACTTGTTAATAGAACATATAATTTTGTAGATACATCTTTTCTGCTAATCATTTTGTTGGCAGTAATAGTATTTTCATTTTTCAATTTCAGGCCAAGAGGCAAGGCAAAATGCTTTGCAGGAGATGTAGGAAGCGTTGGAATAGCATTTATACTTTTGTTTGCCATCGGAGCATTGATAGTTAAAACTGGTGATATCACATGGCTTATATTCCTGCTTGTATATGGTGTGGATGGGTGTCTGACTATATGTCACAGGATTCTTCTACATGAAAATCTTGGACAGGCTCACCGTAAACACGTCTATCAACTTATGGCTAATGAGCTGAAAATAAGCCACCCCGTGGTATCTCTGACATATGCAATCGTTCAATTGGCGGTATCTATAGGATTTATATATTTGATACCCAACAATGTTTATGCACATTGGATATATTTATCATGCGTTTTTGCATTGTTAAGCGTTATGTATATATTATTCAAGAAGAAATATTACCATCTCCACGAAGAATATTTAAGGAATTCATCAAAAAGATGATTCTTGCAATAATATTCATTAACAAACCGGATTTATAGAATCAAATCTGAACATTCTGTTACAGAGACAGAAAATCGTACCTTAATAACAGTCCTCTACAGTTTGAATGGCTACTATGACATCAATATCAAGGAACTGATATTTGACAAATCGAAAAAAGTCACAAACCGCAAGCTAGCTATTTCTGGATGGGAACGCTTTAATGGCCTTGATAAGCAATAGGGAGTCTTCACGGTGTGACTATTGCTGCATATCGGGGTGGAAATTGTCGCTCATCGTAAACGGTTGTAAACCTTTGTCAACTCCCTGCACGATGTGACAAAAAATAAGCCCCGCAAATTCTCCACGTCAGAAATATGTCTCAAAAATATGTGGAAATTTGGGAAGCATCAAAAAGCAGCCGAAAAGTGTTAATTTTTAGAATGTATTGATAATTAAATATTTATGCTTGGATATTTCTGATTGTTTTTGGTTGTTCTACGATTCTAAATACTAATGCTATCCCTCGGATCAAACGATTCGAGGGATATTTATTAAATGTCATTATACCTATTGCGTAGGCATCGAGCTTATCCCATATATGACTTTCGTTATTTGGAAATTACTGGGGGCAGCCCAATAATCCGGCCAAGCTTGTCTGTATGTTTCGAGTTGTTCGTCAGGAACATATATTTTATAGCTGGCATTGGTGACTGTCCAGCCGTCTGCTACGGGAAAAGCACCTTTCCCCAAGGTAGCCGGAGTCTCATCCGGACATAAGATCGTTTCCAATGCAGAACATTGATTGAATGCGTTTGTACCGATTCTTTCGAGTTGTGTTCCGAGAATTACTTTTTTCAATGATGAACATTGACTGAAAGCTTTATCATCAATCACGGTAACTGCATCGGGAATTGTGATCTCTTCCAAGAGAGAACAATTTATAAAAGTATTATTAGATATTCTTTTTAGTGATTCCGGCAATTTGATATTTTGTAATTTAGAGCATTGCTCAAATGTATTGGAGGGTAATTCTTCAATATTGGCCTGAATATCGGCCGAAATCAATTCGGCGCATTTACTAAATACAGCCCTATCCAATGAGACAACACTTTTCGGTATGGTAATTCGGGTCAGTTTTGAATACCCGAAACAAGTATTTCCAATTGATTTTAAAGTATTCGGTAATTCAATTGTTTCTATGCTGCTTTGCTGAAAAGCGACACCCTCTATTGTCTCGATCCCTGAAGGTAAGACAATGCTTATTATTTGGTCTTCATAGAGGAATGCACCGTCGTTCACCCGTTCGACCGTTCCGGTATAAGCCCATTTACCCTCTTTGGTATTTTTGTCGTATGTACATTGCTCGTCAAGAAACGTGCAGTTTTTACCCCCGAAACGAGGGCCATATGCACCATTATTCCACCCAAGTTGTTGGTGTGCCGTATATTCGATATACTTCATCTGTTTGACAACCAGCTTTCGCATTATGGTGCGTTCGTCGTCTGAAACGAATACCAGTATCCCGCTTTCCGGTTCGCTGATCGCTGCCGGTTCGTCGGGAGCGGAAACAGAGATTTTCTTACCGGTTTTATCTACCGTAACCTTGTATCCGCTGTGCGAAATGCATTCGATGGAAATTTGTACGTTCAAAGGATTCGTCAATTCGTAGTTTACTACTGCTGTTGTACCTGCGCTACAGTAAACTGTCATCTCTTTCACTTTGTCGGTTCCCGAGACGAACAAAAGGTCGAATTTGTCTTTGTAGTAGGGCAGTTTTATCTGTTCGCCGTTTTCAGACAGTGTCAGAACGAGATAATCCGGATCGGAATTGTCAACATCGCTGAACATCGAATCTCCGTTCTGGCCGGGATCGCCCGTAGCCCGATCCAGTTTCGTCCATATTTGTCCCCCGTCGTAAGAGATATACCAATAACCGTCTTCCCTGATCTCCAACTTAGGGGTGATGCCGTTATCGCCTTTGTTTCCGTTATCGCCTTTGAGGGATTCCAGCCATTCTTCTTCGGTGCCCCGATAACCATTTTCGACCGCCAGTTCATAGGCCGATTTGCCGTCGTTGCCATTACTTCCGTTGAGCGATGCAAGCCATGCTTCGAGCGTGCCCCGGTAGCCTTTCTCGACTGCCAGTTCGTAGGCCGATTTGCCGGCCATACCTTGTGCCATAACCCGATCCCCACGGTCGTCCGTCAGCCATTCACCGTCGAACGTCCAATAATAGATGCCGCCATCCTGTTTGATCCCGATCACCGGCACCGTACCTTGCTGGCCGTCTTTCCCGTGGTATATCGTTACAGGACCGCTTTTGATGAAGGTGATTGTGTAGCCGATCGTTTTCCCGTTTTCTACTACCGGGGTTACACCGGTCACGTAATCGTTGCCCTGCAATGCTTCTACGATCAGTTGAAGGGAGGTTATATTGGTGTTCATCCGGCTGCACAACTCTTCGAGCGCGGTCAGACGTGAATCTATATACTCGCTCTTGTTCCATATGGCGATTTCGTCGTACTCCGTACAGGAAATCAACGACAATAAGCCAAAAATCATACAAGTTATTATCTTCTTCATGACATTTCCAGATTAAAAATTAATTCCCATTCTAACGATGAAACAGTGGTTCCTGACATGTTTGTATCCTACTTTGTGGTTGTCTTCCCCGTACATCGTGTCGGTTTTGTCGATATCGATAAGTCCTGTATGGTAATCCGCTCCGATAATGAAGCGACCGAACGCAGCATCGACCCCGCACGAAACGCCCATGTCGTGGCGTGAAAATCCACCTTCTTTTTTAAAGATGGAGATTTTTTCATCTTCAACCTCACGTTTCCCGCCTATACCGACTGCATAATATAATCCTGCGAACGGTATAAATGCGAAGTGTTTTCCTAACGCGACGGTGTAGTCGATACCCACAGGGATTTGTATGTAATTCATCGTGGTACGACTGTCGTCGAATCCGTTGACCTCGTATCCTTTGTTTATAAAGCTCACTCCTGTTCGCAGGTAGAACGGCAGTTGCCGGCTGAGCCTGACCCGGTCGGTTACGCCGATTTCGTAACCCGGTTTTGCCGATGAGGTCAGTCCGTAAGAGGTGATCCACGAGGTACAGTATCCAGCGTGTACACCGACGGTATTTGCCGGATACGAACGTACCGGCTTTACATCGACGGTTGTCGGTGTCGATGTTGCAGGATGGGCTATTTCCTTATCCGCAGGTGCTTTGGCCAGGATAGTTTGTAAAGACTCGGTGTTTTCGGCTTTGTATGATGGAGCCGTTTCAGGTTGTTTTTCGCAGTTTTTCTCTACGACATGCAGATAGAGCGTGATATTGACGCTGTTGCGCAGATCGGGAAAGAAGTGCTCCAACATATAATTATACGGTTTACCTTTCTGCAAATCCATCAACTGCTTTTTACGGCCGTCGACGATGTGTCCCTTGTCATCGTAAATCCATAGCGGAGTATGGTCGAGAATGTCCAATACTTCGTTACGTCCTGCCATGTCGGATGCTACGACTTGCTCCCGTAGCATGTTCCATGCGACACCTTCGGCGTGATGTTCGATCAGATGGGGAGGAACGTTTCCTTCGCGGACAAGATAGGCTTTCAGCTCTTCCGCCCGCCGGGCCGCCAATTGTTCGTTTGCCTGCACCGCTCCGTCGGGAGAGGCATATGAACGGATGACGATCTTTTCTACACGGTCGTTTTTTAATGTCGCGCCGATCGAATTTAAGAAATACTCCAGCTGTGACCGATTGTCCCGGAATGAAGGATCGACATTACGGTACCCGCGGCGATAATAGATTTTTATAGAATCCGCCGCTTCCTGTGCCTGCACGCTTCCAATGGTCAATGCACAGGTAAATAGAAAGAATAAGATTTTTTTCATTCGACATTCAAATATCATCGGATTAATACTTCTAACCAACGATAAACTTGGATGTTATCCTTTGTATCTATCTTGTTTAAACGTTCCTCTGAACGCCTCGGACGAATAATACATGGTATAAAACCATATAACGGCACATATGGGCAATCATAATTCTTTGATTATAAAAATATTATATATTAATCTTGTACATATACTAAAAACGATATAAATTTGTAGTTGAAAACCAACGTTTTAATCAACGTATAAACACATAAAGGAGGATAGTTATGGCGGCTTTCTGTCAAATCGAGCGGGAATCCGGTGATATACCCGAATTTCCGTCATTTCTTAAGCATTGATTTGTTTGTTTTTAAATCGACTGATTCTAAGTTGTTCTTTTTTGTCCAGCGCCTTCTGGACAGATGGGTATTTCATCCTGAATTTGGCAAATGTATCGCGCGAAAGATCGAAATGTTTGCAAATATCGCTTATGGACTTTCCCTTATTAAGCATCGCAATAACGACCTGTCGATTCTTGATCAGTACGTTCATCTTGGTATAGCTACCGTGGCGCCGTCCCAAAACCATTCCCTCCGCACGCCGTAGTGCCAACGCTTCGCGTGTACGCATAGAGATAAGGTTACGTTCGATCTCCGCCACCAGTCCGAAAGCGAAACACAGAACTTTGCTGTTGATCGTGTTGTCGAACGAGTAGCCTTCCTTGGTCGTATAAAGATTTATTCCCCTTTCCAGACATTTGCCCATAATCGCCATGATATCCGTGAGCGTCCGGCTCAGACGCGAAATTTCCGTGACGATCAGTGTGTCGTCTCGTTTAAGTCGGCGTAACAGTACGCCCAGTTTGCGGTCGCGTTCGCTCTTTTTGCCGCTGGCAACTTCTGTGACCCAATGATTGACGATGAGTTGTTTACTTTCGGCAAAACGCCTGATTTCATCCTGCTGGTTGGCCGGGTGTTGTTTTTCTGTGCTGACACGTAGATAACCTATTATCATGATATTAATAATTTTAACTGAGGCAACATCACCTCGTCCGGTAAAATTAGTCGTATGCTACGGGTTTCGGGATACATTAGTGCCGGATATAAGAAATCCGGGTTATTGGTTGGCTGGAGTCATCCATTATAATTCGGCCGTTTCCTGAATCGTTCCGGGACATGATTGTTAGTTAAAACAACTTGCTTAAATAGTAGAAAAACAAGCATAAAAAGAAAACCACCTACGAAAGTAGGTGGTTTATTCTCAGTGACCTCGGAGGGGCTCGAACCCTCGGCCCATTGATTAAGAGTCAATTGCTCTACCAGCTGAGCTACGAAGTCATCATTTTGTCGCATACGGATAAATTCCGTTTTGCGGGTGCAAATATGCAACAATATTTTTAATTCTGCAAGAATAAACGGAATTAATCTTCTTTGATGTTGTGGTAAACGTTGGTTACGTCATCATCTTCATCCAGTTTGTCCAGAATTTTATCAACTTCTGCTCTTTGTTCAGGGGTCAATTCTTTCGTATCGGTAGGGATACGGGTGAATTCTCCGCTGACGATATCGTATTTATTTTCTTCCAGGTATTTTTGGATATTTCCGTAAGCATCGAACGAGCCATAGAGATTGATTACTCCATCTTCGTCTTCGAAGATTTCATCTACTCCGTAGTCGATCATTTCCAGTTCGAATTCATCCGGATCGAAATTTTCCGGTTTGTTAATTTTGAATACACACTTCCGGTCGAACATAAAGTCGAGTGAGCCGGTCGTTCCTAGCGAACCCCCGAACTTGGTAAAGGCATGGCGTACATTCGCTACGGTCCGCGTGTTGTTGTCTGTAGCTGCTTCTACAACGATGGCAATGCCATAAGGTGCATATCCTTCATAAGTGATTTCCTTGTAATCAGAAGTATCTTTAGAGATTGCTCGTTTGATAGCCCGTTCTACATTTTCTTTAGGCATATTTTCAGCCTTGGCATTCTGAATCAGAATACGAAGACGGGTATTGTTTGCTGGGTCGGGGCCACCGGCTTTTACGGCAATATCGATTTCTTTTCCGATTCTGGTAAACGTACGGGCCATATTACCCCATCTTTTCAATTTGCGTGCTTTGCGGTATTCAAACGCTCTTCCCATAATATATTTTATTTAATTCCTTATTTTGTTGATATTTATGAGGCGCAAAGTTATATTATTTCGGTCAAAAAGTGAAAACTAAAAACTAAAAAGTATCTGTTAATCCCAGTTTTTTAGTTTGAGAAGATGATAATCAGAAAATTCACTGCCTGGGTTTTCCAGATAATAGATCATGGCCCGTTTCGTCCGGTGGGGTAATTGGCTGAATAACAGATCTAATTTTTCTTTATTTAATAAGTTATTACACAAGTCTATATAAAGAATATCCCTGCAATGGTTCAAACAAACGGAAGTCAGGTGATTGAATGAACAATACAAAGATTGAAGCTTAGGGCATAAAGAAAGGTCAAGGGTTTCCAAAAGATTATAGGAAACATTCAATTGCATCAACTTTGGATTGGAACTGAGATCCAGGGTTTGTAAATTATTGGAATTGCAATGCAACTCTTCCAATGCCGGACATGAGGAAAGATCCAGTTCCTTCAATTCATTGATCGAACAGTTCAGATATTCCAAAGAAGGACAATGTTCGAGTTGTAAATCGACTAAATTTAACCGGCTGACATTCAGATTTGAAATCCGGTGGCCTGAAATTTTGATATGAAACAGTCCTTCTTGCTGATAGTGATGGACGATGTTGAAGTATTGTTTTTCTTTCAGAATTGAACTTGTTCCGTCTCCCCAGTCTATAGACAGATCACTGGCATATATTCCTGCCTTAAAGGGGATATTTGCATAGCTGATAAAGTGGATGTGGAATTCTTCCGCACTAATATTCATTTTAATCGTAGTTTAGTTCTAAAAAAAAGCGTGTTCCGAGTGTCTGTCAGAAGGGTACCGCCAAGCACCTAAAAGCAAAACACAACAGCCCACGCTTATGCATGAACATTACATTTTATTCTTGCTTTTGTTCAAAATTGGCGGTTTCTCTGACAAGAATAAAATAACGACTAAATTCTATATTTCCCTTCTCTAAGGAATGTGACAAACATAATAAAAAATAAGAATTAAATAATCGTCTGTAACCTATTTCTGCATTTTTATGGACTGTTGTTTTGCTTTTAGTCTTTATTCATAAATTCATAATTACGCGTACATACACTGTTTTATTTGTTTAATGTAAAATATATATCTTGATTTAGCTAGTTATTTCGTATCAAAACTATATTAAACTTCCGAGAACTTTTGTGTTATAATCGTTTTTATTTCAGAAAATAACAGAAATCGCTTTCTGAAACTTTTCATACTTACAGGCGTTAAAAAATAAAAAGTCGATATGGCAGTTTCTGTATCCTTAAAAAAATTGGCTGAAATACTTGGGTTGGCTCCTTCTACCGTTTCGCGTGCACTGAAGGGGCATCCGGATATTAGCCGGGCTACTCAGGAAAGGGTGAGGGCTTTGGCACAGGAATTGCACTATAAACCTAGTGCGTTGGCATTGAGTCTGAGAAATAAAAGATCTAACTCGATCGCTATGCTGGTTCCTTTTTTAGGAAATTATTTTTATGCCTGTGCTGTGAGTAGTGTGATTCGTTCTGCATATTCATCTGGGTATAAGGTGATTGTGTTTGAAAATGGAGAGGATTATGAACAAGAGGTAAAGATCTGTCAGTTTCTCCAGAAATCCGGGATCGATGGCTTGGTAGTTGCGCCTGCCAGGACGACGAATGACCTGGATCATTTTGTGAAATTGCAGCATGAGGGGATTCCGATGGTGTTTTTCGATCGTATAGCTCCCAATCTGGATACCGACCGGGTACTCGAAGATGATTATAAAGGAGCCTGTACGGTGGTCAGACATATGATTGACGGTGGATGCCGGAAGATTGCACATATCGCTTTGCCCCGCCGTTATCTTTGGGCGCAGAAAAGAGAAAAAGGATATTTGCAGGCGTTGAAAGACCGGCATTTGTTCACCGATGAAAAACTGATCGTCGAATGTGAGGATGTGTCGGAAGTTTATAGAATTACCCGGCAATTGGTGTTGCATTCCGGAGTCGATGGTATTTTTGCCGCTAACGATGCCTTTGCCGTGCATGTATTGAGTGTACTTCGGCAGATGAAATGCAGGGTGCCGGAAGAAGTTGCTGTATGCGGATATGGTAACGAACCATCGACAGAAGTAACCTTTCCCGCTTTGACTACCGTGAATAAAGATGGGTATCGGGTAGGGAATATTGCTGCCGGTTTGTTGATTCGCCGCATCGAGGATAAAGAGGAGGTCCCGACAGTGACTCGGTTGTTGAAACCCGAATTAATTGTACGGGATTCTACTCTGTCTGTCGATCGGTAATAAATTTATTATATCTTTGATAAGTTAATGATTTACGAATGTTGATGAGAATATTGATTCCTTTTATAATTTTATCCTGTATCGTGTGTTGCAGGACAAAAGAATTGCGAATTCCCGATCAACCGGGCCTGTCCCATTTGGCTTCGCCCGTTTTTCTGAAGTCCGATACCACTTGGGTCGATCTGAAGGATTATTTCTTATATCCTGAAAAAATTAAAAAAATTACTCCGCTTGCCGGTGTAAAGTTGTATTGGGACAAAACGGCCTCTACGTTAGGAGTAATTGCCGGGGATTCAGGTGTGTTATTATCCGGGATGAACATCCGTTACGAGGGATATGATTATCAGATTCCGGTGATGCGGCCGAATCCGGATGCCGGTTTTTATATCGGTACCGATGAAGTAAGGGGAGATACGTTTTTTTTACAGAGTACCTCTCCGGTAATAGACTGGGCTGTTTATTTTCAAAATTATAAACTGGCAGAAAATTTCCTTTCCTGTACGGAAAAGAGGGTAGGTATCGTGTTACCCGAAGCTGCCCGTCAGTTGAAGTATGGAGAGTTGAGGATTTGGGCGAGAGATAGTTTCAGTATTTCAAATGCGATTATTATCCCTCTTAGACGAGGCAAATTGATTACCGAAGTCGGGCAATTGAACGATACAGATAAGAGGACTACAGTTATTTATGGTTTGGAAGTGAAAGAGTTGGCCACGCCGGATACCGGGTTCATAGCCGATTCGATGAACCCGGCTTATTCGAATATAGAGGTTGCTGCTATCGGTCAAAAAATGGTAGAAGGTTATTTCAAAGACTTGGGGATAAATACGCTCTATTTGTTTCCGAAAGCTTCGGCTGATAGTTTGTCTGCCGATCTTCGAAAGTTGGAGCTGGAAGCTCGGCGGTGCCGGCTGACCATTGTCGTAACGGACAGTCTTGCCGGATTAGACCGTTTTGTTTTTGATAAAGCCACTGCGGTTTTTGCCAGGTCGAATACGGGTTTTGAAATTTTAGCACAGGCATTGAATGCTACTTTTCAGGATGCGGAGAATGACTATTTAGGGATTCATTATTCGGGTAACGGCGAAGCTCCGCGTTTTGTCACCCGTACCGATGAATTTTCCCTTTTGCCTGTACAGAGTGAGCGACAGGATACGGTCTATCGGAAATTAGTCCAATTTCTGGCTTTTAATGTGACGATTCCGGGGATTCCTATGATTGGGGAAGGGGATGAAATCGGTTGGCCGAAAAAGGAAGGAATACTTGGGCAGGGGGAGGAATGGACCGACGAACAGCTGAACGTGAAATCGAAGCTGAGTGCTTTAAATCAATTGCGAGGTGAACATATGGCTTTACTCTATGGGGATTTTATCCCCCTTCGGGTGGAAAAGCAAATTTACGCTTATATCCGTTCTTTTTTCGGTAAAAATGTCCTCGTAGTTTTCAACAAAGGCAAAGAAACGGTCTCTTTAAAGCTCGATTTACCGGAGATGAAACGGGAGGAAAACTTCTCTTCCCTATTCGGTAACCGTTTTAGCTATGATAATTCGAAAATAATTCTGGATGTCCCCGCCTATGGAGTCGAGATTATTTATAATTGAATAGTCACCTGGGCGAAAGTTTATAAAGTTCATCGATTTTATAGATGCTTTTTCTTTGGCGAGGTTCTTTTTATTTCCTGACAATATGTGCTGGTGTTCGATTGGGCTATGTCTTGAAGTTCCCTTTTGTTCAGCTTCTCTATGTATAAATAATAACATCGACTTAGTGAAAGTTGACAGGATTAGCAACTTGGGTATTGTTGTTTTTGTGTATATTTTAGAAAACGGATAAGGTTCGTTTTTCAGGAAGCCTGAAAAACGAACCGAATCAAAAATAAAGTGATGTTAATCCAATACCCCTTTAATACGGTCTTCGAAAGCTGAGAGTGCTGCTTTGGCTCCTTCTCCCATTGAGATAATAATTTGTTTATAGGGGACGGTGGAAACATCGCCGGCTGCATAGATACCCGGAATGTCGGTCCGGCAATGGGCATCGATGATGATTTCTCCCAGACGATTGGTCGCGACAATTTCTTTAAAAGCACTGCTATTGGCTGCTAGTCCGATTTGTACGAAAATACCGTCCAGAGGGAACAAGCGTTCATTACCCGTTGTCCTGTCTTTTGTGCGAATACCTGTCACTTTTTCTTTGTCTCCCACCACTTCGGTTGTTTGGGAGTTGACCAGAATTTCTACATTAGGCAGACTTTTCGCTTTTTCCTGTAATACCTGATCGGCTTTTAACTCTTCCAGGAATTCAAAAACAGTTACTTTAGAACAAATTCCCGCCAAATCGATCGCTGCTTCGATTCCTGAATTACCTCCTCCGATGACAGCCACGTGTTTTCCTTTATAAAAAGGACCATCACAGTGGGGGCAAAAAGCTACTCCTTTACCGATATAGTCTGTTTCGCCAGGTACATTCAAACGCCGCCAACTAGCTCCGGTAGCGATAATGATAGCCGGGGCGACAAATTTTTCTCCTCCGGTTACCGAAAGAATTTTTTCTTTTCCGGTATGCTCCATTTTTTCCACTTTCCGATGTTCGAACAGATCGATCGGATAATGTTGAAGATGGGTACGCAGATTATCGGCAAGCTGACTACCTGTTGTGTAAGGAATAGAAATCAGATTTTCGATACCCACGGTTTCTTTCACCTGGCCTCCGATACGCTCGGCAATGATGGCTACTTTCAGTCCTTTTCTGGCCGAGTAGATGGCTGCCGAAGAGCCTGCCGGACCACCTCCTACGATCAGGACGTCGTATTTCTTTTCCGGGATTTCCTGGCCGGTATTCTCCGAACCGTAGGTCGCCTCCAATTTTTCAAGGAGTTCTCCGAATTCTCCCCGTCCGACGTGTATGAGCTTACCGTCGGCATATACCGAAGGCACTCCCTGTATATGCAGAGCCTCTACTTCGGCTTGATTTATCGCTCCGTCTACCATTTCGTGTTCTATGTTGTCGTTCAGGATAGCCATCAGATTCAAGGCCTGTACAACATCCGGACAATTCGTACATGTTAAGGATACATAGGTAGTTAACCGGATCGGTCCCTTCAAGGCTGCTATACGTTTCTGTAAGCTCCCGTCGGGTATGTTTTTCCCTTTGCCGTCGCTGTTGAGGATGGCCAATAGTAAAGAAGTGAATTCGTGACCGTTCGGTATGCCCCGGAATTTGATCCTCGTTTTTTGTTCATTTTTCAGCAATTCAAATTCCAGCCCCTCTCCTTCTTCCAGCCGGTAATTGATTTTTTCTGAACAAGAGGCGACATCCTCTAATAGTTCGATCAATTCATTCCGGTTTTCGTGTCGGGGATTAAGCCGGATTAAAAAAGTGTATCGGGAATCCAGCGGTGCAAAAATGGTGCGTAACTGGTCTTTTAATGCTGTTTCTAACATAGCGTATATTTTTTCAGAAGATGATAAAGGATTTCAATGGCAGGCAGACTTTTCAGCAACCGGTCGGACCATTGAAACCCTGAAATTAGTCCGGGATTAAATTTTACCGACTAAGTCGATACTGGGCTTTAAGGTCGCTTCACCTTTTTTCCATTTAGCCGGGCAAACTTCACCGGTATGAGTGGCTACGAATTGAGCCGCTTCAACTTTTCTTAAAAGTTCGTTCGCGTCCCTCCCGATGTTATTGTCATGAATTTCTACAACTTTGATCTGGCCTTCCGGATTCACGACAAAAGTTCCCCGGTAAGCCATTCCTTCTTCCTCGATCATGACTCCGAACGCACGGCTTAAAGCTCCTGTCGGGTCTGCCAACATCGGATATTTGATTTTACGGATGCTTTCAGAAGCATCGTGCCATGCTTTGTGTACAAAGTGAGAGTCTGTGCTTACAGAGTAGATCTCCACACCCATGGACTGAAATTGTTCGTACTTTTCAGCCATATCGACCAATTCGGTCGGACAAACAAAAGTGAAGTCGGCTGGATAGAAGAAGAAGATTCCCCATTTACCCTTTACATCTTTGTCGGTTACTGTTTTGAATTGACCGTTTTGAAATGCCTGTACACTGAATTCAGGAAGCTGAGAATTGATAATTGTTTGCATAATCTTTATTTTTAAATTGTTATTGTTTTTTCTTTTCGATACAAAAATATATCAATTATGTCGATAAATAAAATATTTTTGATCGATAGTTTCTATGCTTATATAGATAAACCGAATGAGTGAAAAAGAACCCTTATCTTTGTTGTGATTTTAAATGAAAGTTATGAGAAAGTATATTTTTGAATTGGAGATGAAAGTCCGGGATTATGAGTGTGATTTGCAGGGGGTGGTGAATAATGCCAATTATCAGCATTATATGGAGCATGCCCGTCATGAGTTTTTGGAGCATGCCGGTGCTAATTTCGGGGAATTACATCAGCAAGGTATCGATGCGATGGTGGCCCGGGTCGAGATCGACTATAAAGTGTCTTTGATCAGCGGGAATCGTTTTTCTGTTAAATTGAATATATCCCGGGAAGGGGCTAAGCTGGTGTTTTTAGAAGATATTTATCGGCTGTCGGATGATAAGTTATGTGCCCGTGGCCGGGTGGAATCGATTTGTGTAAAGGATGGGAAATTGACCCGGGGGGAATTATTCGATGAAATCTTTGCCGATTATTTGAAATAATTTTGAAAAAAAACAGCATTTTGTTTGGAGTGAAAGAAAAAACTACTACTTTTGTACCCGCAATCGAACAAGATCGCACGGGCGCTTAGCTCAGTTGGTTCAGAGCATCTGGTTTACACCCAGAGGGTCGGGGGTTCGAATCCCTCAGCGCCCACAAAAGGAAGTCAAAAAGGCTTCCTTTCTTTTTTCCCGTAGCTAAAGAGGTGCGATGGGATCGATCGGAAAATCTGTTTTTTTCATGTCATAAGGGGCAAAGTCCCGAATAATCCCTCGGCGTTTTTTACAGTCCGACCGTAACGGGTCATACGGAGATCAGTTCATAATCGAGTGTCCCGACCCCTATTTTTTCTGCGTGTTGAAGTCCGGCCAGCCAATTGGTATCGGGATGGATCAGATGGAATTTATCCGTCCCTTGCAGGTGTTCATGGGGATGAGCTTCCGAGAGTTTATTCCCTCCGATGACAGGGGCTGCAATGACCAGGTCGGCACAGGCTTTATCGAGCGCAACCGGATCGAACGAAGCCAAAATTCCCAGATCCGGAATAATAGCAGCATCATTGTGATTCCAGCAATCACATTCGGGGGATACGTTCATGATAAAGCTGATGTGGAAATGAGGTTTGTCCTTTAGTACGGCCTGTGTGTATTCTGCTATTTTATAATTCAGGCGTTCGGAAGTGTCGCTTTCGCCCATCACGGCGGCATCGTATTGACAAAGTGCCACGCATTGACCACAACCGACACAACGTGAATAATCTATTTCTGCAATATGTTGTGCATCGAAGTGGATGGCTTCGTGGGCACAATGTTTGATGCAGATACCGCATTTCTTACAGTTTTGGCTATCGATAACGGGTTGGGAAGCAGAATGAAGTTCGAGTTTCCCTCCTACACTGGCACATCCCATGCCGAGGTTTTTCAATGCTCCGCCGAATCCAGCCTGTTCATGTCCTTTAAAATGGTTCATCGTGACGATGATATCCGCGTCGGCAATCGCTGCTCCGATTTTCGGAGCCTGACAATATTCTCCCCCGATTTCTATTTCCCTGTACTCCGTCCCTTTAAGTCCGTCGGCAATGATTACCTGGCATTGAGCGGAAATCGGATTGAAACCGTTTTCCATAGCACTTTGCAGATGGTCTACGGCGTTGGCCCGGCGTCCGGAATAAAGCGTGTTACAATCTGTCAGGAAAGGTTTGGCACCTAAAGAACGTAAAACTTGTACCAGGCGGGCGGCATAATTGGGCCGTATGTAGGCTAGATTTCCGGGTTCTCCGAAATGAATCTTTATTGCTGTAAACTGCTGTTCGAATGAAATATCGGCAATACCTGCTTTTCTGACCAAACGCTCCATTTTATCCAACAGATTGCTGTTGGGGGTGGTCCTCAGGTTGGTGAAATATACTTTGGCTTTGTTCATGATGGTTATTTGTCGGCAGGATAAATGATCCCTGATTGTTTGCGTACTTCATCGATGATTTCAAGCGTGGCGAGCGAATGATCATGACTATTGATCGTCGATTCGCATAGCCTTCTTTCTATCAGATCGATAAATTCCGCTATTTCATAATAATATTCGTTGTGTGAGGCCAGGACCGAAAGATCCTGGATTTGTCCCCCTTTGGGGATAAATTTTACTTCACGGATGGTTTGAATACGATCTAAAATAAAAGTTCCTTTTTCTCCCTGGATTTCTGCAGGTAAAAAGGAATCTGCAATCTTTGAATACAGAACGGTAGCATTCAGGTTTTCGTATTCGAAGTTTACAGCCCCTTGGCCGTCTACTCCTGTCGAAAGTTTCAATCCTGTGGCGCTAATACGTTTAGGGCGGCCGAAAAGGACGACCAGGGGATATACGGTGTAAACTCCTAAATCCATCATAGCCCCGTTCGAAAGTTCGGGATTAAAAGCATTCAATACAATTCCCGCTTTTAATTTGTCATAACGCGAAGAATATTGACAATAGCTGGCAAAATAGCGTCTTAAGCATCCTGCTTCCGCTAAATGCCGGCGAAGTTGCCGGAAGTTAGGGGTAAGAGTCGATTTCATGGCTTCCATCAAAGTAACGCCATTTTGCCGGGCTACCCGGATCATTTCCCTGGCTTCTTTTGCATTAGAAGCCAGGGGCTTTTCGCAAAGGATGTGTTTCCCTTGTTGCATGAAAAGAATACTTAAAGCCGCATGTAAAGAATTAGGGACAGCGATATATACGGCATCGATCAAAGAACTGGCTGCCATTTCTTCGGGCGAAGTGAAGAGGTGTGGTATGCTGTGCTTAAGGGCAAAAGCCTGGCCCGTTTCCCTGCTTCGCGAACAAACGGCCGTGGCTTCGAAACGCAACTCTTCGCGGGCTGCTTCAAGAATCCAGTCGGTAATAAAATTGGTACCTATTATTCCGAAACGTACTTTTCTCATACTTTAGAGTACTTTCAATTCAACGACTGCCGGACAGTGATCCGAGTGTTTTACCTGGGGTAGAATATGGGCATCTTTTAGCAGAGGGATGACTTCCGGGCTGACCATGCAGTAGTCGATACGCCAGCCTTTATTGTTGTTCCGCGCATTCGCCCGGAAACTCCACCAGGTGTATTGATGAGGTTCTTCGGGATGAAAATACCGGAAAGTATCGGTAAATCCTGATTCCAGGAACAGGCTCATCCATTCCCGTTCTTCGGGTAGGAAACCACTACTGTTGGCATTCCGTACCGGATCGTGAATGTCGATCGGACGATGGCAGATGTTATAATCCCCGCAAAGGATCAGTTTTTTACGGGTTTTGCTGAGTTTCATAACATAATGCCGGAAGTCTTCGAGCCATTTCATTTTAAAAGCTTGTCTTTCCTCTCCGGTGGTGCCTGAAGGATGGTAGACACTGACAATAGAAAGGTCGCCGTAATCGGCCCGCAAGAAACGTCCTTCCCGATCGTATTCCTGCATCCCCATTCCGTATTCCAGATGATCGGGGGTGATTTTGGTCAGGATGGCTACCCCACTGTAGCCTTTTTTCTCGGCTGAGAAAAAGAAAGAACGATAACCTAAAGCTTCGAATTCAAGTGTGGGGATTTGATCCGGTTGGGCTTTCGTTTCCTGTAAACAGACAATATCCGGTAGCTCTTCTGCCAGCCAGTCCGTAAATCCTTTCGATAAAGCACTACGCAGGCCATTGACGTTATAAGTGATAATTTTCATAATTGATTTTCTTTATTACAAAATTAAAAAAATATTGGTAATAGAATCGTCCGAAGAATCAATTGTGAAATTAAAATTTGATCTTGCCGGTTAAAACACTGATCCCCACAAATCAGACTTTTTGATTTGTGGGGATAGCTCCTCAGGTAGTCCCTGATTTTAAATGTTATAGAAAGTCGTAAACGCTTTGATCACATAATCCTGATCGAGCACACCGGCTGTTTCACGAACAGAGTGCATGGCCCACATGGGGTTACCTATATCTACTCCGCGCATTTCCATTTGCGTCAGGAGGATATTTCCTAAGGTAGAACCTCCTGCCATATCCGAATGATTGACAAAAGTCTGATAAGGTACACCGGCCATCTTACAAATTGTAGCGAATACAGCTGCCGAATCACCGTCAGTTATATATTTTTGGTTTGCGTTGATTTTGATTACCGGTCCCTGGTTCATGATCGGATGGTTGGTCGGATCGTGTTTTTCGGGATAATTAGGATGCAAGGCATGAGCCATATCGGCCGAGATCATAAAAGAATTGTGTATGGCCCGGTAGAGCTCTTCGATTTTATAACCTTGGTTGAAAGCTACCCGTTCCAGAATAGTCCGCAGTATCGGTGATGCTGCACCTTGTTTGGTGCCGCTGCCTACTTCTTCGTTGTCGAAGATGGCTAACACTTTGGTCTTATTACATGGCTTGGAATCGAGAAGAGCCGTCAGGCCTGCATGAACCATAGCCAGGTCGTCCAACCGGCCGGAAGAGATAAATTCGTTGTTTAGTCCGAATAAAGTTCCTTTACCATATTCATATAAGGTGAGGTCGAAATCCAGGATATCTTCTGCCGGAATATTCATTTCCTGAGCAATAAGCTTCAGAAGGAAATTGTCTTTTTCGAAAGTCTCGTTGATCATGGCTATGACAGGAAGCATATCTCTTTGCTTGCTGAGCGGATTACCCTGATCGTTTACTGCCCGGTTGAAATGGATGGCGATATGGGGTATTTCAAGCAACGGCCGGTCGAAATTGATGAATTGAGTGGCCGGTTTAAGGGGTTTGTCACTCTTGACCATGACCCGTCCGGCCATAGACAGAGGCCGGTCGAACCAGGTATACATGATCGGGCCTCCGTAAACTTCTGTGTTCAGTTTCAGGTATTTCCCTTCCACCGGCATTTCTGCATGGGGTTTGATCCGGAAAGTCGGAGAATCACTATGTGCACAAATCAGTTTAAAGCCTTCTTCTGCCAAATTACCGTTGCCCGGAATAAAAGCATATAAAGAAGAATGATTCTTGGTCACGAAATATTTACCCCCGTGTTCGATATGCCAGGCTTCTCCTGAAAAAAGCTGTTTGAAACCATGAGCCTGAAGGCGTTGTTTGATGCTGAGGACAGCATGGAAGTTGGTCGGACTCTCGTGTATAAATTCGAGCAGATCCAAAGCGGCTTGTTTTTCCATAATTTATAGATTTATTTATAACAATTTATTAGCGACAAATATACCATCGGTGGATGATCATTTTTTACCGACCTTAAATTAGAAAGAATATTTTAAATAACCTGCTCCTTCCGGGAAACATTTTGAATGGAAACGCCGATTTTTTTGTGGTTTGAAAAAAATGGATTTGTTTTAGTGGTTTTGTTGTGTTTAATGTATTGATTATGAATAATTATAGATTATTTGAATTGTGTTGTAAATATTATTGATTTGATTTATATTTTAAGCGGTTATATATTTGTATCAAAGAAATAAGAAATAGTAGAAATCAATTAAAAATAAGAATTATGAAAACGAAAAATTTAATCGGATTGGATTCAGAGAATGCTCAACAAGTAGTAAACCTTTTAAATGAGTTGTTAGCCAACTATCAGATTTATTATCAGAATCTGCGTGGATTTCATTGGAACGTCAGAGGTAACCGTTTCTTCGTTCTGCATGCTAAATTTGAAGAGTTGTACAACGATGCTATCGAAAAGGTAGATGAAATTGCTGAACGTATTCTTACTTTAGGTGGTGTACCTTTGCATTCTTATGCAGCTTATACTAAAGTGGCTACTTTGAAAGCTAAAGAAAATGTTACTGACGGAGATGCTTGTTTGCGGGCTGTTGTAGAGGATGTGCAGGTATTGTTGAAACAGGAACGTGAAATTTTGAGTGTCGCTGCAGAGATTGGGGACGATGGGACTCAGGATGTGTTTTCTTCTTATGTTTCAAGTCAGGAAAAGCTGTTGTGGATGCTTGATGCCTATCTGAATCAGAAATGAGTAAGGTAAAAGGTATAAAGTAAAAAGTAAAAGGTGGAGAGATCGATTTTCCACCTTTTACTTTTTACTTTATACCTTTTACTTCTTCTTTCGCTTTGCTTTGTGTCACAAGGTACACACCTGTAAATACCAGTAAAGCGGCGATCGGTTTGTCCCAGCTGAATACATCTTGTCCGATAAGAATCGCTATAATGGAAGCGATGATCGGCTGTAAATTGTTGTACATACTGGCTGTAGTGGGACGAATTCGTTTCAAAGCCATAGGAACCAGGAAGTAAGCGATGCCGGTTGCCATAATGACTATATAACTCAGTTTCAGGATAACGAATGGGTTGCTTTCTGTGCCGAAGACTTTAGCTTCCGGCAGATCGGAAATACCGGGAGGAAAAGAGATAAGGGCTGAAAATAAAAACATCCATTTCATCAGAGTGATGGCGGAATAACGTTGTGAGATAGGACGGGTGATGACTAAATAGATGGCATAAGTGATTACATTAACGATGCAAAGTAGGTTACCTATCCAATTGCCGGATGAATCGGTATTTATAGCCGACGATTGAAAAATGATCAGTAAGGCACCCGATGCTCCGATCAAAACTCCGGCAGCTTTTTTGAATGTGACGGGCTCTTTTAATATCAGGGCTGCGATCAGCATAACCGCGAGCGGGGTCATGGCTGCAATGATGGTAATATTGACCGGGGAGGTGTACAGAAGGGCATTGGCAAAAGATACTTGTGCCCCTACCAGACCGAATAAGGCACCCCAAAAGATCGTCCATAGATCCCGTTTTCCGACTTCTTCTTTCGGAGCCAGTAAGCCGATACCCCAAAAAACAAGGGTAGCAAAAACCATCCTTACAAAGGTAAGAGCATACGGACTGATCCATTCCGGGACAATGGTTTTCGCTATGGGCGTATTTAAGCCGAAAATCAGATTCGTAGCCAGTATTGCTCCATGTCCCAGCCATTTGTCTTTTGTCATCTTGTTTTTTTGTTTTCTGCGGTAAATATAAGATAAATCGGCCGAATAATCTTATTTCTCGCTATTAGTAATTTTACTGACTTAATAAAGTTCTTAAACTTTACAGACTCATTTTTTTGTTGTAACATTGTGGTTCCGGAAACGTTTGAATTATTGTGGGTAAATACTAATATTAGAAAATGATTGTCTATGAAAAAGATGAAATTAGGTCTATTGCCTCGTATTATTATTGCTATTGCTTTAGGTATTGTGTGCGGACTTTTCTTTCCCGGTTGGATTGTCCGGATTTTTTTGACTGTTAATTCTTTGTTCGGTAATTTCCTGAATTTTATTATTCCGTTATTGATATTAGGCTTGGTGGCTCCCGGAATCGCCGATCTGGGGAAAGGAGCCGGACGTTTGTTGCTGATAACCGCTTTGCTGGCTTATGGTTTTACTTTGTTTTCAGGCTTTTTTACTTATTTTACCTGTGATCTTTCTTATCCCTGGTTGTTAAATACCTCCGATAAGCTGTCGGCTGTGGCGGATAATACCGTTGCCTTACAACCGTATTTCACTGTTGAAATGCCTGCTGTCATGGGAGTTATGTCGGCTCTGATATTGGCTTTTACGTTAGGTTTAGGAATGTCGGTGATCGACGGCAACCGGTTGAAGTCGGTTATGGATGATTTTAAAGACATTATCAATCAGGTGATTACTGCCGTGATTATCCCTGTTTTACCTCTCTATATTTTCGGTATTTTCCTGAATATGACCAATTCCGGGCAGGTTGCCGGAGTGATGAATGTATTTCTGAAGATTATTGTCGTTATTTTTGTGATGACCGTAGTCTTGTTGTTTATTCAGTTTTTTATCGCCGGTATGGTCGGTAAAAAGAATCCCCTCCGTTTGTTCCGCAATATGTTACCTGCTTATATGACTGCTTTAGGCACCCAATCTTCGGCGGCAACGATTCCTGTAACCCTGGAGCAAACGATACGGAATGGCGTACGTCCTGACTTGGCCGGTTTCGTTATCCCGTTGTGTGCTACGATTCATCTGTCGGGGAGTACCATGAAAATCGTCGCTTGTTCGATGGCCATCATGTTGATGAGTGGTATGGAAATAAATTTTGCCCAATTCGCCGGATTTATTATGATGCTCGGGATTGCTATGGTGGCAGCACCGGGTGTGCCGGGAGGTGCTATTATGGCAGCCTTGGGATTGTTACAGTCGATGTTGGGATTCGATGAAACTGCCCAGGGATTGATGATCGCACTTTATATTGCTATGGATAGTTTCGGTACGGCGACTAATGTTACCGGTGACGGGGCTATTGCAGTTATTGTAGACCGGATTAATTCCGGGAAATAGATACCTTTGTGAATACCGGATTTTTTGCCTCTGAATTATTTCTATATCTTTGCAGCGGAAAATCAAAATAATATGAACTTGAAGTATATACTGATCGTATGGGGAGCGATGCTATTTTGTGTGGGGTGTAGTGAAGATGATGTGGATTCCAGCTACTCGTTCGATGTGGCCGGGCTGAAAGCTACTGTGACAAATGACAAAGGAAGTGTTGTCGAGATGAATACTATTTTATTGGATTCTTTGCAACAACAGGGATTTGTAGGTGAAGTTAGTTTCTCTGAAGAAACCCGGGCCGAAAACGACCGTTTGGCTGAAGAAAAGTTTGCAGAGAAACTGGAAAATATCAAAAATATCAAACCCGCCCGTTTGTTACAGCTTCTACCCGGAGAAAGGGTCATGGTAACTTTTGATTATCTGTTGAAACGCGGAAAAGATGTGCTCGAAGAGGAAGAAATAACCTTAGATGAGGCTATCGCGTTGTAGGGAACGGATTATTGTCCGTATCCAATGGTTCTGTCGGTAAATAATTGTTGTACAACGTATACCGAATCTTCGTAACTACCTGTATAATCCCAAGCAGATAAACACGACGGCCTGTACCATTCAGAAAAACCGCTTCGAATTTTTTTATAAACTACATTCCGTAGTTGAACCTTCAATCGGTCGATTTTGAAAATAAATATTAATCCTGATATTTATTGTTGTAATTTTGTTAATTATTTACTATTTTTGCATACCGAAAAGTATAAAAATATGCCGGATTTGAAAGATGAAATAGTGAATAAATCTTTTTTCCAATTTCTGAACAGAGGATATAAAGCTTGTTCGCTGAAAGATTTGGAGAAAGCTACCGGTTTGACGAAAGGTGCGTTTTATTATTATTTTCGGAATAAAGAAGAAATACTGAAAGCCGGTATCGAAAAGTATTTGTCCGTAGTCAGTGAGATAAGCGAAGAAGAGTTTTTGGAAGTCGGTTCATTGAAGGCCTACATAGATATCGTAGTGGCCCGGAAAGAACGAAGAGCTGAACAATTACAACAGATGTTCGACTTTTTTATTATAGATATCGCTTTTTTTCAGTTGGTTTTGGAAGTAGCCCCTCTCTTCCCGGAATATCGTAAATGGATTGACGAGTTGTCTAAAGATCGTTTGTCCCGTTGGGAATATATGATCTTGAAGGCGAAACAGCAGGGAGAGATCAAAGGTTCGCTCGATACCTCGGTATTGGCGCGTAACCTGATGTCGGTGTCGACCAGTATGTTGAATATCGAGTTGGGTACCGATAATTTGCACTTTATGTTTTCGGATATGCGTATGCAGTTTGAACAATATTATTTATTGATAAAAAAATGAATAATACCCGTCGGCAAATCATAGAAACCGCTTTTCTGCTCTTCTTGAAAAAAGGGTTTAAGGCTGTGCGGCTGAGTGATATAGAACGGGCTGCGAAAATTACCCGCGGTACTTTTTATTATCATTTCACCAATAAAGAAGAAGTACTGAAGGAGGGATTGTATTCTTATTATGCCTTGCTGAACTCAAAAAGAACCGAAGAATTCGGGCATATTTCGACATTGCGGGAATATGTCGACCTCACTATTCAGAAATTGACCGGGATACATAATTATTCAGCACGGACATTCAGTAGTGAAATTCCTGAAATTCTTTGCCTTTCGTTGATCGTGGAAGTGATCGCTCTATTCCCCGAATTTAAAAAAGTGGTTTTGGCTTCGAAAATGTTGCGACTTTCTAAGTTAGAACAGTTGATATTGAATGCCAAACGGGCCGGAGAATTGAGAAATGATGTGGATACCTCTATTTTGGCAAAGAATTTGCTGAATATTAGCGTCGGTGTGATAAACTATCTGATCATGCATCAGGATATATCTTATGCATTGTCGGCGGTGAGATCACAATATGAACAACTTTATTCTCTGGCTGTCGGAGAATAATTTTTTTATTGAAATACATACCGAAAAGTATAAAACAAATTACGTTATAATAGATAGAATTTATTATTCAATAACCGATCGTATGAAGAAGTTGATTTGTGGAATATTAATGTTAGGAACGATTGCCGGTGTATATGGGCAAAAAGTGATGAGCTTGGAAGAGTGCAGGCTGTTGGCTCTGGAAAATAACAAAAAGTTGAAAATGGCCGATGAGCAGATAAACGCAGCAAAAGCTAAAAAAGAAGAGGCTTTTACCAAATATTTGCCTGCTTTGGATGCGATGGGGACTTATATGCGCAATCAGAAAGAGATCAATTTATTATCCGAAGATGCCCATTTGCCTGTCGGTACGATCGGACAAGACGGTAAATGGACGCTCGGTAAAGATCAGATTATGATCGGAGCAGACGGAAAACCTGTGATGAATAACGGCCAATATGTCCCTAAAGATTATGCTCTGTTGCCCAAAGAGGCGATGACCGTGGATGATAGAAATATGGCTCTTTTGCAGGTAGGACTGACACAACCGATTTATATGGGGGGTAAGATCAGAGCCTATAACCAACTGGCAGGGTTGTCCGAGAAATTGGCCGAGAGCGGGAGAGAACAGGAATTGCAAAATATTATCCAGGAAACCGACGAAGCTTATTGGCAAATCGTATCTCTGGTCAACCGACAGAAATTAGCCGTTAAATTTGTCGAGACTTTACAGAAATTCGAACATGATATCGAAGTGATGTACCGAACCGGCGTATCGACTAAGGCGGATATGCTCTCGGTGAAGGTAAAACTGAACCAGGCAGAGATGGCTCTGTTGCGGGTGGAGGACGGTTTGAGTCTGGCTCGTATGAATCTGAACCAAATCTGTGGATTAGCTGTAGATTCGGTTTATACCCTGCAAGAAGAATTATTGAATGTTTTGCCTCAGGCCGAACCGAAGTGGTTGAATATCGAGCAGGTATATGATAACCGTCCGGAGATCAGTAGCCTGACGCTGGCAACGGATATTTACCGGAAGAAAGAAAAGATTGCCCGTTCGGCTTATCTGCCGACAGTGGCTTTTATGGCTAATTATTTTGCCATGACCCCTTCTTTCTTCGATGGGATAAGTACCGGATTCGACGGGATGTGGAGTGTCGGTATCGGCGTTAAAGCACCTATATTCCATTGGGGGGCTTCCCGGAAAACGGTGCGTAGTGCCAGGGCGGAGACCAGTCTGATGAATTTTAAATTACAGGAAGCCCGCGAAAAGATAGAGTTACAGGTAAGCCAGGCCCGGTTGAAGGTCAAAGAAGCTGCCCGGAAGATGGAAGTGGCTGAAAAAAATCAGGTGAAGGCCGATGAGAATTTGAAGTATGCCAACCTGGGATTTCAGGAAGGGACGATCCCGGTATCCAATGTGTTGGAAGCCCAAACGGCTTGGTTGGCTGCTCATGCCGATTTGATCGATACACAGATAGAAATGAAATTGTGTGAAGTGTATTTGCAAAAAGCGTATGGTATATTAGGCAAAGAATAGAAATTATAAACGAAAAGATAGTATGGAAAAGATGAATGGAAAATTGGTGACTTTTACCGGAATCATTGTTTTGGTGCTTTTGGTGGCAATTTTCGGTTTTCTGTTTTGGGAGCCGAAACCTGAGTATATTCAGGGAGAGGCTGAGGCAACGGAAGTACGTATTTCCGGAAAAGTGCCGGGGCGGATCGAAATATTCCGTTTTAATGAAGGAGAACAGGTGAGCCGGGGGGATACGGTGGCTATCCTGGATAGTCCTGAGGTGCTGGCCAAATATAGTCAGGCCGAAGCGGCGGAGGCTGCTGCCCAGGCTCTGAACGAAAAGGCTGAAAGAGGTACCCGCTCCGAACAGATCGTAATGACTTACCAAACCTGGCAAAAAGCAAAAGCCGCTGCCGAGGTAGCGAAAAAAACATACGACCGGATCCTGAAACTTTATGAGAGTGAGGTTGTGCCGGCCCAGAAGAAAGATGAGGCCGAAGCTAATTACAAAGCTATGATGGCTACCGAACAGGCTGCTAAAGCCCAATACGAGATGGCACGCAATGGTGCACAAAGAGAAGATAAACAAGCTGCAGAGGCTCAACTGAACCGGGCGAAAGGGGCTGTCGCAGAAGTGGAGGCTTATGTCAAAGAGACTTATTTGATCTCTCCGATAGACGGAGAAATTTCCGAGCGGTATCCGAAGGTCGGAGAATTGGTCGGTACAGGGGCACCGGTGATGGATATTTTGGATTTATCGGACATGTGGGTATCTTTTAATGTGCGTGAAGACCAGCTGAACGATTTCAGGGTAGGAGAAACATTTAAAGCTTTTGTGCCTGCTTTGGATAATCGCGAAGTGGAATTGAAAGTCACTTATCTGAAGGATATGGGAAGTTACGCTGCCTGGCGGGCTACCAAAACGACAGGGCAGTATGATGTAAAAACTTTCCGGGTAAAGGCAAAACCGGTGGACAAAGTAGATGGACTGCGTCCGGGAATGAGTGTTTTGAAAAAATTATGAGTACGCTCGGTTTGTTATCGGCTTTAATGAAACGGGAATTCAGACGTCTGGCTTCCCGGCGGATTTATTGGTTTATTCTGATTTTAGCTCCGGCATTTTGTTTTATCTTTTTTGCCGATTTGTTGAAACAGGGGTTACCAATGAAATTGCCGATAGCCGTGGTGGATGAGGATAATACATCCTTGTCACGGCAATTGGTGCGTTCTTTGGATGCGATGGCCCAAACCGAAGTGGTGATGCGGACGGCTAGCTTTAAAGAAGCCCGGGAAGCGATGCAAACAAGCCGGATCTACGGTATTTTCCATATACCGGCGAATTTCAGACAGGAGGTGTCTGTCGGTAAAAGACCTGAAATTTCATTTTATACAAATGAGACTTATCTGCTACCGGGCTCATTGGTCTATAAAAATATGCGCTTGCAGGCCGCTTTGGCAAACGGGGCTGTACAACAGACCGTATTGTTGGCAAAAGGCTGGGGAGGACCGCTATTGAAAGCCAGGCTGTCACCGATTACAGTGGATACGTTTCCCTTGAATAATCCCTGGATCAGCTATGCCATCTATCTGGCAAGTATTTTAATGCCTGCTTTCGTTTTTATGTTTGCCATGTTTACCGCCACTTATAGCATCAGTCAGGAGACTAAAGAAAAAACGGCAGCCGATTGGTTGCGTCGAAGCAATGATTCTATTGTATTGGCTTTGCTGGGAAAGCTATTGCCTCAAACGCTGATCTTTGTCACTACCGGCTTACTGTATCTTTCTATATTGTACGGTTATTTACATTTTCCTTTGAATAGTGGATTTTTTCCCATGTTTTTAGCTATGTTGCTGTTAGTACTGGCTGCTCAGGGGTTTGCTATTTTTGTTACCGGTATTGCACGGCGCAATCGGATCGCCCTCAGTTTTTGCGGGCTTTGGGGAGTTTTGTCATTCTCTGTCAGTGGTTTTACTTTCCCGGTTCCGGCTATGCCTCAGCTGATGCAGTTGATGTCTGATTTATTTCCGATGAGGCATTACTATCTGCTCTATGTCGATCAGGCTTTGAACGGTATTCCTATGGCCTACTCCTGGAAACCTTATCTGGCTTTGGTATTGTTCGTTCTGTTGCCGTTACTGACTTTGCCTAAATTGAAATTGGATTTACAGGAAAATCGTTATTTACCCTAATGGGAGGTTATGATGAAAGATATCTATTTTATATTTCGGAGAGAGTTTTACTTGGTTTTTCGGGACCATGCAGTACTTACTTTCTTTATTTTTCTGTGTTTAGGCTATCCCCTGATTTATACTTTTATTTATAGTAATGAGGTTGTAAGACAGGTACCCGTTGCTGTCATCGATCAGTCCAAGTCTCCTTTAAGCCGTGAATTTTTGCGGATGTGGGAAGCTTCTCCGAATGTGAAAGTCGTAGCCCACTGTAACGATCTCGGAGAAGCGCAGCTTTTCATGTGGCAGAAAGAAATATACGGTATTTTAGAGATTCCGGCGGATTTCAGTAAAGATATAAATCGGGGAGAACAGGCCCATGTCGCTTTGTTTTGCGATATGGGGGCTTTACTCAATTATAAAGCTTTACTTCAGGCGACAAGCGATGTGGCTATCACCCTGGGGAAAGAAATACAGGTAGAAAATTTACCTTATGCTTCCCGCATTCAGCAAGAAATAACCGCCTCGCCGGTAGAGATTTCGGAAGTCAAAATGTTTAATCCTCAAAGTGGTTTTGCTTCTTTTATCATCCCGGCAGTATTGATCCTGGTGATCCAACAATCTTTATTGTTGGGAGTGGGAACGATTGCCGGAACAGCCCGCGACAGGAATCCACGCCATAGCCTGGTGCCCGTCGATAAACATTACTGCAAACCCTGGTGCATTGTCATCGGTAAAGCCTGTGTTTATATGCCGGTTTATTTTGTGATGGGATTTTGGGTGTTCTTTATTGTACCCCGGATCTTTAGTTTAACTCAAATCGGCGCTAAATCGGAATTGATGTTATTCCTGTTCCCCTTTTTGTTGGCTTGTGTCTTTTTTGCTATTACAGCTTCTTTTTTTAGTAGGGAGCGGGAACAGCCTTTTTTATTGTTTGTCTTTACCTCGGTGCCGCTCATGTTTATTTCGGGTATTTCGTGGCCGAAGGAGGGGATTGCCGGTTATTGGATCGCCCTGTCGAAAATTTTTCCTTCTACTCACGGAATCGACGGGTTCGTAAAAATGAACAATATGGGGGCTACCCTTGGAGAGGTGTTGCCGGAGTATCTAAATCTCTGGATTTTAGCGATTATTTATTTTATTTTGGCATGTTTATTGTATTATAGAGAAATTGTTAAAAGTCGTAAAGTACGTTCGTAAACGAATAATTAATAGGTGTGTACTATGATCAGACATTATTTATTCCCTGTGGTGGGAATTATCCTTGGATTTTCTGCTTGTCGTTCGTCGGAAACCAATGAAAAGCAGGTCTTGATGGTGAAGACCGAGACAGTAAAAAATTATGAGAACGAATTACAAGTGACCTATCCGGGGCGTGTTAAGGCTGCGGCCGACGTAGATCTGGCATTTCGGGTAGCCGGACCGATCATCCGGATTCCGGTGCAGGTGGGTAGTTTTGTGCGTAAAGGAGAAGTGATTGCAGAGATCGACCCGCGGGATTATGAATTGCAGTATAAAGCTACCGAAGCCGAATACAAACAGATTAAATCCGAGGCTGAACGGGTGATAGAACTGTATAACCGTAAAAGTGTACCTGAAAATGATTACGATAAAGCGGTGTATGGTTTGCAGCAAATCACCTCTAAATATAATGCGCATAAAAATGCTTTGAAAGATACCCGGCTTGTCGCTCCTTTCGATGGGTATATCCAGAAGAAATATTTCGATACCGACGAAACGGTGGCTGCCGGAATGCCGGTTATATCGATGATCGATACCCGTTATTTCGAGGTAGAAATCGATGTGCCTTCCAGCGATTATGTCCGTCGTCACCTTTTTAACCGGTTTACGGCAGTTGCCGATGTCTTTCCGGATCGGGTTTTTCCGTTGGAATTGATCGATGTGACGAAAAAGGCTAATCTGAATCAGCTTTATCAGATGCGTTTGCGGTTGACTCCTGATCCTGCTATTCCTTTGGCGGCAGGTATGAGTGTGAATGTAACGATCGATTATGAAGCGGGAGGCGACAATTTGACAGTGGTTCCATTGAGTGCTATTTTTCAGGACAAGGAAAAATCGTCGGTATGGGTGTATCGGCCGGCGGATAAAAAAGTGACTCAAAGACAGGTTAAAATCCGGCAAATATTGAAAGAAGGCAGAGTGGTTTTGGACGAAGGCCTGCAAAGTGGTGAAATCGTAGTCACTGCCGGTGTACATAAACTGAAAGAGGGTATGGAAGTCGAGAGGTTGAAGCCTGTTGCCGATACGAATATCGGTGGTTTGCTGTAAACGGTCGATCCGGCCTGAAACTGTTGTCTTTTATTAATTCTGATTGGAATGAATCTTGCTGAATATGCATTGAATAATAGGGCACTGGTCAAATTTCTGATTGCAGTGCTTGTTGTTGGCGGAATCTTTTCGTTTGTCTCTATGAGTAAACTGGAAGATCCGGAGATCAAGGTAAAACAAGCTCTGGTCGTGACTGTCTATCCCGGAGCTTCGGCTCATAAAGTGGAATTGGAAGTAACGGATGTGCTCGAGAAAGAAATCCGGGCGATGGGAGATATTGCCAGTGTGGAGTCGAAATCGATGGCTGATCTGTCTATTATTACGGTCGAGTTGGAGAGTACGGTTCCCCCTGCCGAATTGGAACAAAAGTGGGATATCTTACGGCGGCGGGTGACGAATGCAGCTTCACAACTGCCCGACGGATGCGTGACTCCTGTGGTAAAAGATGATTTCGGGGATGTATACGGCATGTTCTATGCCATGACTACCGATGGCATCGCCGACGAAGAAATGGTTGAGTATGCCAATCTGGTGAAGCGTGAGTTACAGGATATACCGGGAGTGAGACGGGTGGATATTTATGGCGACCGAAAACCTTGTATCAATATAGATATCATACAGGACAAAATGGCTAATCTGGGTGTACATCCCGCCGAGATTTTAGCTACCTTGAACAACCAGAATAAAACGGTTTATTCGGGATATTTCAAGACGGGAAAGAGTAGATTGAGGATAGGCGTAGACGATAGTTACGAATCGATCCGTGATATCGAAAACCTGTTGATTCAGGGACATGAAAACGATCAGCTGCGATTGCGGGATGTGGCTTCGGTCACACGGGGATATCAGGATCCTTCCCGGAATGAGATGCGTTATGATACTGTTCGTGCACTAGGGATATCGATCTCTATGGAAAAAGGAGGGAATATTGTGACTTTGGGCGAAAAGGTGGATGCTCGTTTAGAGCAATTGAAATCTTCCCGTATACCTGTCGGCATCGATTTTCAAAAGGTATTTTTCCAACCCGATCGGGTGAGGGAGGCTATCGGTACTTTTATGATCAATCTGGTGGAGTCGGTGCTGGTGGTGATTCTGGTATTGATGCTGACGATGGGATTCCGGAGCGGTGTGATTATCGGTACCGGTCTGGTCATTATCGTTTTGGGGGCTTTCGTGATTCTATATTTACTCGATGGAACTTTACAGCGGGTTTCCCTGGCGGCTTTGATCGTTGCGATGGGGATGCTGGTGGATAATGCGATTGTGATTGTCGACGGAATCCTGGTGGATTTAAAACGGGGTATCCCTAAGCCTGCCGCTTTGACCAATATTGCTAAAAAGACAGCTATGCCCCTGTTGGGAGCTACTTTGATCGCCATACTGGCTTTCTTCCCGATTTTTATGTCGCCCGATACGGTGGGGGAATATGTGCGGGATTTGTTTATCGTTCTGGCGGTGTCGTTATTATTGAGCTGGATTTTGGCTCTGACACAGATTCCGATCCATGCCGATTATTCCTTAAAAGTGAAAAATGAGCATTTGAGTGAGGAACAATTATACGATAGCGGGATGTATCGGTGGTTCAGGAAATTCCTGACCTATATGCTCTATCATAAGAAATTTGCTGTAGGAGCGGTTGTCATCTTATTGGCTTTGAGTGCCTGGTGTTTCCAATATATTCCGCAGGGATTTTTCCCGGATTTGAGTTACACCCAGTTGTATATCGAATATAAAGTGCCTGAAGGGGGGACTTTGGAAGCCGTCCAGGGAGATATTGCAGAAATCGAGGCTTATTTACTTTCCCGCCCGGATATTACACATGTGACTTCGAGTTTCGGCGGTACGCCTTCGCGCTACAATCTGGTCCGCTCGATTGCTTTGCCGGCGATGTCGTACGGTGAATTGATCGTCGACTATACGGATGCCGATGCCCTGAAAAGTTCGATTCCCGGGCTACAGCAATATCTCACAGAACATTATCCGGATGCTTATGTGCGGATCAAGCGTTATAATCTGATGTATGAGGATTTCCCGGTCGAGTTGATGTTTTGCGGACCCGATCCGGCTGTATTGAAGAGCTTGTCGGCTCAGGCTGAACAGATCATGAACGATGAACCGACGGCTACTTTGGTAACGAATAACTGGGAGCCCGAAGCGCCGGTATTGATGGTCGATTATTACCAGCCGATCGCCCGGCAAGCCGGTTTATCCCGTACGGATGTCGGCTTATCTCTGCTCTCGGCTACCGATGGATTACCTGTAGGCTCTTACTACGAAGGAACCACAGCTATGCCTATTTATATCAAAAGCGTAGATAATGAAGGAGAAGAAACTGCTGCGCTGGAAAATATTCCGGTTTGGAGCGTCCTGCCTTCGCTTACCGGTTTGGATGGCGAGACGATAAAAGGGCTTTTGATGGGAACTGTCAAGAAAGAAGACCTTTTGTCGGAAGTGGTCGGTTCTACTCCGTTGTCACAGGCTACCCGGGGAGTGAAAATCGAGTGGGAAGATCCTGTCGTTTGGAGGTATAATGGACAACGGGCCATAAAAGCACGTTGTAACAATGCGCAGGGATATACCGCCGAGAGTGTACGGGGCAAGTTGATCCCGCTTGTCGATACGATCACCTTGCCTGAGGGATATACGAAACAATGGCTGGGCGAACACAAAGCGAGTAGCGAAGCCATGCGGTATCTTTTTAAAAATGTGCCCTGGGCTATTGTTATGATAATTGTTATTTTGATCATGCTGTTTAAAGATTTCCGTAAACCTACGATTATTTTCCTTTGTTTGCCGCTGGCAGCTATCGGCATTGTCTTCGGGATGCTGATCAGTGGAAAAGATTTCGGTTTTGTCGCTATTGTGGGGGCCTTGGGATTGATAGGTATGATGATTAAAAATGGAGTGGTATTGCTGGATGAGATCACTTTGCAGATTGCTTCCGGCAAAGGGAGGTTAGTGGCTTTACTGGATTCGTCGTCTTCGCGTTTCCGGCCGGTAATGATGGCTTCTTTAACGACTATCCTGGGGATGATTCCTTTGCTGGGCGACGACTTGTTCGGTTCTCTGGCCGTCACTATAATGGGCGGATTGCTGGTAGGTACGGTGATCACTTTGGTGTTTATACCTGTATTGTATGCTTTATTCTTTCCCATCGAAAAAGAAGATAAGGTCGGAGCTTTGCATAAAAGCGATAATGAACAATTGGCTAATGAATGATCGACGAATGATGAAAACAACGCTATTAATCCTGACAGTTTTATTCTTTTCCGGAGTTTGTCCGGCTCAGATAGTCGAGCTCGATTTACAGAAATGCCGGAAAATGGCGGTAGAAAATAGTAAAAAATTGCAATCGGCAGAACAACAAGGTCAAAAAGCCGGTTTTGACAAAAAAGCTTACCGGGCTAATTTTCTACCTAAACTTTCGGCTACAGGTTTATATGCCTATGTACACAAGAAGATGAAATTCGATATCGACGGGGGATATCTGCCGGTATACGATGTAAACGATGTCGGACAGGCAGTGCCGCTGAATAGTTTGTATATGCCCGAAGGTAAACCTGTATTGGGAGCCGATGGGATACCCCTGTTCAAACAATATGCATTTATGCCGGATATCGACCTGGCTTTGGGTATTGAAAATGCTTACACGGTAGGAGTGATGTTGGAACAGCCTCTTTATATGGGGGGGAAAGTGCGTTCTGCTTTTCGCATGGCTTCGATAGGTAAAGAAATTGCAGACCTGAATGTGAAATATAATCAGGCGGAAGTACTTGCCGAAGCAGATGCGGCTTATTGGCAATATCTGAAAGTCTGTGAACAGGTCAAAGCTGCCGGAAAATACCTCGAAGTTGTGAAAGAATTGGTGCGTAATCTGGAAGATGCTTATCGGACGGGGATGACCGCACAGAACGATCTGCTGAAAGCGCAGGTTAAACAAAATGAGGCGGAATTGATGGTACAAAAGGCACAGAACGGTCTGGCTTTGTCGGGAATGAATCTTTGCCGGATTGTCGGGGTTGATCTGATGAGTGAGCTGACGGTCAGGGATAGCCTCGGAGAAGGTATCGTTTCCGGCCTGTGGGAAGAAGGGGATAATATCACCGGCCGTCCCGAATACAATATGTTGGAACGGCAAATCGAACTGAAAGAAAAAGAAGTAGCCTTGACGCGTTCGGATTTCTTGCCTCAATTGGGAGTCTCTGCTTCGTATGGATATAGTGACGGGATTACGTTAAACGGCAAATCGGACGGTATCGCTTCTTTTGCAGCTTTGGCTTCGTTGAAAATACCTATTTATCATTGGGGAGAAGGACGTAATAAAGTCAAAGCCATGAAAGCCGAAGAAGAGATGGTGCGTTTGAAAAAAGAAGAAACCGAGCAGATGATGCAGCTCGAAGTGGCCCGGGCCCGCTATAATGTCGAAGATGCTGCTACCCGGGTTCGGCTCACACAACGGTCACTTTCTCAGGCCGAAGAAAACCTGCAGGTGAGTAAGAATCGTTTTGAAGTAGGAATGGAGACCCTTACCAATTACATGGAAGCACAGGCACAATGGCAGAAGGCTTGGAGTGATTGGATAGAGGCTAAGGCTGAACTTCGTGTGAATGAAACCTATTATTTGAAATCTACCGGAAGACTTAGTGACTAAGTCTCCGGTTTTTCTATAGGATTTTGCTCCTGGATTTCTTCTTCCGGTGTTTTTTTCGGTTTTTTCAATAACGTACGCAGGTAAAACAGCCGTACCGTTTCCGGAGAGACTTTATAGCGCATTGCAATTTTCTGAAACGAGAAACCTTCGGTCCTTAAATCTTTGATTTCTTGTTCATGTTCGAATAACTTACCGGCCCGCAGACTGCCTTTGGGACGTCCTAACTTTATTCCTTGGGCTCTGCGGCGTGCCAGAGCTTCGCGTGTACGCTGAGAAATCAACGTACGTTCGATTTCAGCACATAGACCAAAAGCGAAAGCGAGTACCTGACTGTTGATAGAAGAATCGAATTTATATCCTTCCTTAATACTGTGAATGGTGATCCCTTTTTCAATCGATTGATGAATAATGTTCATGATATTCATCATTTTCCGGCTTAGCCGGGAAACTTCGGTAATTATCAAGACATCACCTTTTTGCAGTTTTTTGAGCAGTGTTCCTAATTCTCTCTCACTTTCTTTTTTTGTTCCACTCACGGTTTCTGTACACCACATGGTAATTTTCAGTTCTTGCCGATGGCAGAAATTAATTACCTCGCTTTTCTGATTCAGAATGGTTTGCTTATCTGTGCTCACCCGCAGATAAGCAGCAACTATAGGAGCTCTGTCCTTCAGTTCCTGTTTCTTTTTTTCGGGCATAGTTGTTTAGATCAGTATGAGATACTGTTAATGCTTTTTTTCTCTTTTAGTTCACAAATATACGAAAGTTGGCCAGTTATGAGAAACTTTTGTGAAAAATGAGATCTGAAAATTAAGAGATTTGAACAGTTTTTGTTTTTTTAACTTACCGATGGGAAAGAAATAAAATTAGTTTTCAAATTCCACCTACTTCGTGAAACATATATTCGATGTCGTAAGTATATATTAAGACTTTAATATTCAGTATATAATAAATAAATGTCAGATACGATGAGAAAAAGTAGGAATAGAATTTTGAAGATGAAATGGCTGGTATGGGGTTGCATAGCAGCATCGATAGGGATTTTAGGATCTTGTCGGAATAAGCAGGTTCAGGTAGATATTCCGCAATTAGTAAAGACAGCTCCCGTGAATGGACATGATGGGATGACTTCTGTCACTTATCCTGGAAAAATTCAGGCTGCATCGAATGTGAAACTGGCCTTCCGGGTAGCCGGACCTATCCGTAAAATTTATGTAAACGAAGGACAATATGTGAAAAAAGGACAATTATTGGCCGAATTGGATCCCCGGGATTATCAGATTCAATTTAATGCTACTCAGGCCGAATATACCCAGGTGAAAGGCGAAGCAGACCGGATTATAGAGTTGTATCGCCGTGGAAGTGTTTCGGTGAATGAGTACGATAAAGCTGTCGCTGCACGTAAAAGGGTGACCGCTTTATATAATGCACACCGGAATGCATTGAACGATACCCGTTTGAAAGCTCCCTTCGATGGTTATGTACAAAATAAGTACTTCAACGCTCCTGAGATTGTGAATCAGGGTACTCCGGTGGTATCGATGATCGATAACGATTATTTTGAAGTGGACGTCAATATCCCTTCCGGAGATTTTATCCGGCGTGAGGATTTTATGACTTTCCACGCGAATGCCGATGTTTGTCCCGATTCGATTCTGCCTTTGGAACTGCTCGACATCACTCAGGGGGCAAATTACAACCAGTTGTTTACAGCTCGTTTCCGTTTAAAACGGAATCCGGTTCTGGCGCCAGGTATGAGTGTCTCCGTTACAATCGGATTTAAGCCCTCTTCAGAAGCGATGAGTATTGTTCCTGTCTCGGCCTTGTTTATGAAAGACGGACAGTCGTTTGTCTGGTTGTATAATGAGCAGGACGAAACGATCGAACCGGTGAGTGTCGCCGTAGAACGCCTGACAAAAGATGGAGAAGCAATTGTGAGATCTGCTTTGAGGAAAGGGCAAACGGTGATTTCTGCCGGTGTCAATGATTTGAAGGAAGGGCAGAAAGTAAAACTTTTACCTCCCGTCCCGGCTTCGAATGTTGGAGGGCTGTTGTAATGTAAATAGGAATGTCGGGCTTTCAGACCGGTATAGGACTAAATAGGAAAATCTTAAATTATGAACTTTACAGAATATGCTTTAAAAAATAAGGCGCTGGTTTATTTTTTTGTTTTTGTATTGGTAGTCGGAGGAATTTATTCCTTCTTTACCATGAGTAAATTAGAAGACCCGGCCATTACGGTGAAACAAGCTATGGTCGTAACTACTTTCCCCGGTGCATCTGCCTGGCAGGTGGAATTGGAGGTGACCGATGTACTCGAGAAATCGATCCGTTCTATGGGAGACCTGGATCATGTAGAATCGCGTTCTATGGACGATATCTCACTTATTCTGGTCGAATTGAGCAGTACGGTACCATTAGCAGAATTACAGCAGAATTGGGATATCCTGCGCCGTAAAGTGGCGAACGTACAAGCTCAGTTACCGGCCGGTGCCCAGCCTTCGATGGTCATGGACGATTTCGGCGATGTATACGGGATGTTTTATGCAATGACATCGGATGGCTTCGATTATCAGAAAATGATGGACTATGCTCAGTTGGTAAGACGTACTGTGCTGGATATCGACGGGGTGAGCAGTGTCGACATATATGGAGAACGGCCGGCCTGTATTGATATCGATATTCAGGAATCGAAAATGGCCAATTTGGGGGTTCATCCTGCCGAGATCATCCTCACCCTCCGCGGACAAAATGCAACGGTCTATTCCGGTTACTATAACAGTGGGGAAAAAAGAGTACGCGTAGGAATAGACGGCGATTTCAATGGAATTGAAGATATCCGTAATCTCCTGATCCGGGGACACGAAGAAGACGATATCCGTTTGGGAGACGTGGCCGATATTACCAAAGGGTACGTTCAGCCTCAGCAAGAGGGATTGAAATATGATACGCTGCCGGCTATCGCTATATCGATAGCGATGCAAAAAGGGGGAAATATCATCCAGTTGGGAAAAGTAATCGATCAAAAATTGGACGAACTGAAGCAAAATATCATTCCTGCCGGTATAAATTTCGAGAAAGTATTTTTTCAGCCTACCCGGGTAAAAGATGCGATCAGTGTATTTATGGTCAACCTGATCGAATCTGTATTGATTGTGATCATCGTGGTGATGTTAGCCATGGGATTCCGTAGTGGTTATATAATCGGGATCGGATTGGTGGTAGTTGTTTTGGGTTCTTTTGTGATTTTGCATATGATGCACGGTACTTTACAAAGGGTATCCCTGGCATCGTTTATTGTAGCTATGGGAATGCTGGTCGATAATGCCATCGTTATTACCGACGGGATTATGGTGGATATGAAACGGGGGATTCCCAAGCCGGATGCTTTGGTCAATATCACGAAGAAAACGGCTTGGGCATTGTTGGGGGCTACTACGATCGGTATCCTGACTTTTTTACCGATCTATATGTCGCCCGATACAACCGGCGAATATGTCCGTGACCTTTTTATCGTATTGGCTGTATCGCTATGGCTGAGCTGGATATTGGCGCTGGCTTATGTTCCGATCCAGGCCGACCGGGCTTTTAAACCCAAAGTGGTCGAACCGGGAGAACCCGATAATCCGTTCAACGGCAGAATTTACCGGCAATATCAGCGACTTCTCCGTTTTGCCATCCACTATCGTTGGATCTGGATTGTAGCTACTGTGATTTTACTGGTTTTTAGTGTTTACGGTTATCGGTTTATAAAACAGGGATTTTTTCCCGACTTGAGTTATAATCAATTGTATATCGAATATAAAATGCCTTTCGGTACCAATCCTGAGACTGTCGAAAAAGATTTGGCCAGTATGGAAAAATATTTGATGAGTCGGCCTGAAATCACCGCCGTAACCACAAGTTTGGGTGGAACTCCCTCGCGTTATAATCTGGTCCGTACGGTGGCCGAGCCCGCTTTAAGTTATGGGGAACTGATCGTTGATTTTACTTCGCCGGCGGCTCTGAAGGAACATTTGAATGAATTGCAGGCTTATCTTTCTTCTCATTATCCGCAGGCATATGTGCGGATGAAACAGTACAACCTGATGTATATGGATTTCCCGATTCAGTTTATGATTTCAGGTCCCGATCCGGCAGTATTAAAATCACTCTGTGCACAGGTTGAAGGGATCATGCGGGCAGATTCATCGGTAATGCTGGTAACCAATAATTGGGGCCCGGAGACTCCGGCGATGCGGGTGGATTATCAACAGCAGACAGCCCGGGATGTAAACCTGAGCCGGGAAGATGTCGGGTTGGCCGTACTGGCTGCTACCGACGGCTTGCCGATCGGTTCTTATTATGAGGGCGAACATCCTTTACCGATCTATCTGAAAAGTGTGAACGATCAGGGACAACGACCCGGGCAGATCGGTAATGTCCCGGTTTGGAGTATGGTTCCTTCGACGAATGGAATAGGCCTCGGTACAGTGAAAGAGTTGATGACCGGAATGATCGGTACCGATGATGTATTAAAACGATTGATCGGTTCAGTACCGCTCAACCAGGCTAGTAGTGGAGTGGAAGTCGGCTGGGAAGTACCGGTCGTACGTCGTTATAACGGACAGCGTTCTATTGCTGTACAATGTAATAACGCTCCCGGATATACGACTACCGCAGCCAGAAATAGCTTGCTTCCGAAAATCGAGGCATTGGATATTCCTCCTGGTTATACTACAGCCTGGCAAGGCGAATACCTGGCAAGTACGCAGTCACAGTTTTATTTGTTTAAAAATGTACCGATCGCTATCGTGCTCATATTGGCTATATTGATCGCTCTGTTTAAAGATTTCCGTAAGCCACTGATGATCTTGTTGTGTTTACCGTTGGCCATTACGGGAGTGGTGGCCGGAATGCTGATCGCCGGTAAAGAATTTGGTTTTGTGGCGATTGTCGGGGCCTTGGGATTGGTCGGCATGATGATTAAGAATGGGGTAGTTTTGGTAGATGAAGTCGATATTCAAATCCGTTCCGGGAAAGATCCTTTTCTGGCTTTGGTAGATGCTTCTACCTCCCGTTTACGTCCGGTATTCCTGGCGGCGATGACGACTATTTTGGGAATGATCCCTTTGGTGAACGACGATATGTTCGGGGCTTTGGCGGTTACGATTATGGGAGGACTGTTTATCGGAACAATCATTACTCTGGTGATTTTACCGATATTATATTCTTTATTTTTCCGTATCCGTCCTGCTAAACACGGAGAAGAAGAACAACAGCAACAACAACAAATACGAATCAATTGGAGGTAATATGAAGGCACTTTTAATGATTTTGATCTTTTTTCCTGGAGTTTTATCGGCTCAGGTGGAGCTGGATTTACAGTTATGCCGGGAAATGGCTATTCGCAATAGTAAGGAGATGGAAATCGCCGACCGGCAACACCGGAAGGCTATGTTCGATACCAAATCCTACCGGGCGGATTATTTGCCTAAATTGTCTGCTGTCGGAGTCGGATTTTATAATCAGAAAAAATATAATTATAAATTGAAAGGAGGATATCTTCCCACTTATAAACCGGGAGAGAATGGGCAATTGGAACCGAATGTAATGATCGATCCCGAAACCCAGAAACCGGTGATTGGAAGTGACGGCAATCCGGTTTTCAATGAATATGCTTTTTTACCGGATATCCGTTTACAATTGAAGTTGAGAGGGGTTTATATGGCTGGGGCTCAGCTCGAACAACCGGTCTATCTGGGAGGTAAAGTCCGGGCTGCACATCGGATGGCACAATTGGGAGAGGACATCGCTGTCGAGAATATCCGGTTGAGCCGTTCTGAAATCGTGGTAGCGACAGACGAAGCTTATTGGCAACTGTTGAGAGTCGGCGAGCAGGTGTCCGCTGCCGAGAAGTACAGACAGGTCGTGAAAGAACTCCTGCAAAACCTGCGGGATGCTCAGGTGGTCGGAATGGCTACACCCAACGATGTACTGAAAGCCCAGGTCCGCTACAATGAGGCTGGCTTGATGTTGCAGAAAGCACAGAACGGACAGGTGTTGGCGAGCATGAATCTATGCCGGTTGGTCGGCCTCAATCTGCAAACGGAATTACACCTGCAAGATTCTTTGACAGATAAGATAGATCCTCGCATCTGGGCTTTGGATACTTCAGTGGAACAGCGCCCCGATTATACGATGTTGGCTCAGGAAGTAGACCTCAGGAAAAAACAAGTCGATTTGACACGGGCTGATTTTTTACCTCAGATCGGAGTGACCGCCGGTTATGGCTATGGAGGAGGATTGCAATTGAATGGAGATGATGAGGCAAGTGCTACTTTCTCGGCTATGGCAGCAGTGAAAATTCCCGTATTCCATTGGGGAGAAGGGAAAAATAAAGTAAGATCCGCCCGGATGGAGGAAGAAATCAGCCGTCTGAATCTTGAAAAAACAACGGATTTGATGCGTCTGCAAATTACTTCCGCCCGGTTTTCTGTTACAGATGCCCAAAAACGGGTAGAGATGGCCCGGAATGCCCTGTCGCAGGCAAAGGAAAACCTGAAAATCAGCAATGACCAGTATCAGGTGGGTATGGAAAACCTCACTGCCTTGCTGGAAGCACAGGCACAGTGGCAAGAAACCTGGAGCCAGTGGATCGATGCGAAAGCCTTGTTACACCTGAGTGTATCCCAATACCTGAAAGCGATTGGAAAGTTGGACTGAAGATAAATTCGAAGACTACTTATGAAAATTTTGATTTGATTTTCTTTTTGAATTTATTATCTTTGTTTTATTAATTATAAATTTTATTAAAAGAAGACTAATGTTTTTTGTGTTTCAGTGTTAATTATGGGAATTGGTATTATTGGAAGTAATTGGAGTGTGAATGAGCATACTGCTGACTTTTTAGCTTTTGCTAATATGGAGGCATTAGCTCGTGGGGAATCTGGAAGTGGGATCACTTGTTGGAGGACTGTTTCGATGAATGGGGCTGGTAGGCCTGCTCATTACACTTATTGTGGAAGTTGTGATGCTGTATTGGCCCGGGAGGTTGCTGATAAAGATTATTGTCCTCGTTGATTTTAAGGGGTGTCAAATTTTTTTGATCACCCCCTCATTTATTTGTATCTCTATGAGAAATCTGTTTTGTCTGTTTTTGGGTGTGGTGCTGGCCATAGCTTGTACGCATAAAGAGTTTTATTCTTTTACAAATGAGAAGAATTTAGAAATGATATCGGTTAAGATCGACGAGATTCTTTTGGCCGATTTTATGATAAAGAAAGGGGATTATTTGTTCATGATCAGTACCCGATCGGATTCTATGGTTTATTTGTATGCTTTACCTGATTTGCAGTACTGTAAAAGTTTTGGGATAAAAGGAAAAGGTCCCGGTGAGTTTATCTTGCCTATGTTTGTTGAAGCTCCGGGAAATGATGTTTATATATGGGGATATTCCGGCGTTAGATTGATTCGTTGTTTTTCAGTAGATTCTAATGCACATATTACTGTAAAGCAAGATTATCATTTGGATAAATACGAAACTTTTAATTTTATGCATTTGATCCGGGATTCTATATGTGTATATAGTTTAATGCCTACACAGCCTTTGGTAAAATTATACGATTTGAAAAATGGGAAAAATATGGGGGAATTGAAAATTGGATCTAAAAATAGGGTAAATTCCTATTTGTCCGATGGAGATGGGGTGATGGCTGCCAATGATTCGGTGATTATTGTCGCTTATCATTATAAAAAGCAGATCGATATTTATGATGTCAGTACTTTGAAACTGAAAAAGCGATTGATCGGGGATTACCGCCCTCAAAAATTAACAGACGATTTTACAGAAAATGAATATCATTATGTAGATATAGTTGCCGGAAAGAAAAGATTCTATGCTCTATACCGGGGATGCAGAAATAAAGATGCCAAAGAAAATAGTGATATTCTGGAGTCTTTTGATTATGATGGAAATCCTGTTATTAAATATAAATTCAATGATTTAAGTCCCGATATTTTTTATGTAGATGATGAAGCTGCTGTTTTATATGGTTATAAGTCCGCATACCCGGACTTAATGCTAAAATATGAATTAGAAGAAAGACTTCCGACTTATCAGGTCGATATTGATGAAAAACAAAGCTTTCGTTCCGTGTGCCGAAACTGACGTTTGGCGATTACTGGTTGGAACTGCCCACGCGCTTCAGTAAAGGGCAGTTGACTTATTTACTATATGGCAAAGAACTGTCTTCCTCAGGCTCTTACCTGAAGCTGTGGGTGAAAAAACGATTAAAAATAAGTTTTGACGGCAAAAAGAAACTGGAGAATTTCGATGTCCTGGGACATGTCAATAAGTTCTGTCGGCTCAAAATTAGCAATTATTTATGAAGGGGGGTACTCTAAACCTAACCGGATGTATGGATAGCTGAATTACTTGATCGGAATAGTTTTCTGTAAGAAATTGATTTTAAATCTGATTCTAATATAAGAGATCAGGAAACCTTCTTTCATTGAAATTTATGGTTTTCAGCTCCGGTTTAGCTTGCCATGCAATGATAACACCGGAGACGAATAGGTACAAAAATCTCCTGCAGAGTTCTGTATTTGAGGGGGATAAATAGAACATCTGCAGGAGATATTTTAATTTGAAATCCGATGTTTTATTTTACGGGAAATTCCGGTATTGCCGGGACTTCTTTCTTTTCGGTTTTCAGTTTTTCCAGGATCACTTCGATGGCTTTATTCAATTGTTGGTCTTCGCCGTTGAACTCCAGGTAAGGATCGTTTTCCAACAGAATATCCGGATCTACCCCGTGACCTTCGATGATAAAGCCGCTACCGTCAGCTGCAAAAGGAGCATAGGAGGGGGTGACGATAGAACCTCCGTCGACTACCGGAATGGTGCCGCTGTAACCGACTACTCCTCCCCATGTCCGGTGGCCGATGACCGTACCCAGTTTATTGAATTTAAAACGATAGGGGAACAGGTCACCGTCGGATGCCGAGTATTCGTTTACCAATAACACTTTCGGTCCGAGGAAAGTGCCTACCGGACTTACCGAACCCGAGGTCTGGTTGGTATGCATCGTATAAAAATGAGGGGTACGCATCAGGCGCTCGGTAATCATCGGAGATACATTTCCGCCGCCATTGCCCCGATCGTCGATGATCAGGGCTTTTTTACCCAATTGCGGGTAATAATGCTTGACGAATTCGTTCAGCCCGTCGACACCCATGTCCGGAATATGGATGTAACCTACTTCTCCGTTGGTGGCTTCACTCACTTTCCTGATGTTATTTTGTACCCAATTGTAATAATAAAGTTGCGATTCGTCGCTGAGTGGGGTTACTAATACCTGGCGGGCTCCTGCTGTTTCAGGCCGGGTATTCACTGTGAGTTCTACCGTTTTGCCAGCTTTGCCGATCAGTTCGCTAAAGAGATTCTCGGTTTCTTTCAGCGATTTGCCGTTGATGGCCAAAATATAATGACCTTCTTTTACCTCCACGCCGGGCATAGTCAGGGGCGAACGAGTCGCTTCGTTCCAGTTGGCTCCTTCTATGATTTTGGTCACTTTAAAATAACCCGAAGGATCTTTTTTGAAACGGGCGCCTAACAAGCCCATCGGGATTCTTGCGGGTGTCGGATGTTGACCGTTGGCAGAATAAGCATGGCCGACACTCAGTTCTCCGATCATTTCTCCGATGACATAAGTGAGGTCTGTCCGGTGATTGACATGAGGAATCAGGACTTTGTATTTTTCATACACTCCTTGCCAATCTACTCCATGCATATTTTTAGCGTAGAAGAAATCTCGCATTTGCCGCCAACTTTCATTGTAGATTTGCATCCATTCCTGATGATAGTCGATGTATTTTTTCAGGTCCGAAGTAGAAATCGGGTGATTTACACTTACCGGGGCATTAGGGATGTCGATGACCTGAAAAGCCCTGCCTGATTGTGCAATTGCTTTTTCATAACCCGGACCGAAAATGATCCGGCTATTCAGATCTGTTTCCTTCCGGTCTTTCAGGTTATATGTACTGGTATTACCATAACGGTTGAAATAAACCTGATTACCGATCATATGCAGATCGTGGTAATTTCCTGCTGAGACTGGTAGTTCGATAATCCGGTTGGCGATATTCGTATAGTCGTATTCATTTTTCGGATGCTCTTTCGTTGCTTCGGATTTCTTGGTCTCCCTGGTGGTCGGTGTTTGTTGGGGAGCTTTCGGATTGTCGTTTTCCGGAGCAAAGGGAATGGTGGCATCTTGGGTAAGAGGCAAAATGTATATTTTATTCATATTGTTGTACACATGGTTCCATTCCGTACTACTGTAGGTCGGGTTGAAGGTACGGGCAGATACGAAAACCAGGTATTTACCGTCTTTACTGAAATTCGGTGAACTGACATTATACCAACCGTCGGTCATTTGATGTTTTTCTTTGCTATTCCGGTCATAAATGATGATATTATCCATCTCTTTTTCCGGTTGGATGTAGGTGATATACCGGCTATCTTGTGACCAGTTGAACGAGTTGATCGGTCCGACACCGGAACTGGCGATAACTTCGGTTTTCCCATCGCTTACCTGAGTCAGATTAAGGGTATTCTTTTTTTCACTCCAAAGAATGGAGCGGGAATCGGGAGCCCATTTCAGATCGAAGATATAGGTTTTCAAATCTTTCGTCAGCATTTTTTCTTCTCCGGTAAAAGCATCTCTCAGCCAGATATTGAATTCTCCGTTTTTGTCCGAGATATAGGCGATCCATTTTCCATCCGGCGACCATTGCGGATTGCGGTCGTTGGCATTTGAGGAATTGGTCAGATTATAGGTAATACCGGATTTTGCCGGTAGGGTGAAAATATCTCCCCGGGCGGCGACGACAACCCGTTCTCCGTTAGGGGCAACGTCCATTCTGCTGATTTGTCCGCTGACATCCTTCCATTCCGGTCGCGCCCAATTTTGGTCGTTATCGATCTCGACAGGAATCGGGGAAGCCTTTTCGGTCCGGGTGTCGAATTTATAGAGGATACCGCCTTGTTCATATACGATCTGATCTCCTCCCAGGGCTGGGAATTTGATGTCGTAGTCTTTGTTGAAGGTTAATTGGCGGGTAGTCTTATCCGATAAGTTATAAACATAGAGATTCATGATGTCGTCCCGGTCGGAAATGAAGTATATTTTATTCCCGTCTGCGGACCACATGGGAATGATATCCTGGCGGATTTCGTCTGTTATTTTCTGTGATTGGTGTGTGTCGAAATCATAAATCCGAATGTCGTCGGCCATACCTCCCTGATATCTTTTCCAGGTACGGAATTCTCTGAATACATAATTGTAAGCCAGTTTTTTCCCATCCGGGGAATAAGATGCGAAGCCTCCGTTTTTGAGGGGGATTTCGACAGCTTCTCCTCCCTCGGCGGGAACAGTCATTAATTGTCCGGTAAAGTCGTTGAAAGTGAATTGCCGGGTGCGGAACAGGATATGTTTGCTGTCCGGGGTCCAGCCGATGACGATGTTGTTAGGGCCCATCCGGTCGCCTAAATCATCCCGGTTCAGGGTTGCGGTATAGGTCAGACGCCGGGGAATACCACCTGCCGAAGGGATCACAAATACTTCTGTATTTCCGTCGTATTGCCCGGTGAATGCAATGTATTTTCCATCCGGTGAAATACGTGGAAACATTTCGTATCCGATATCCGAAGTTAATTTGCGGGCTGTTCCTCCTTGATCGCTTACCGTGTATAAATCGCCGGCATACGAAAAAACGATCTGTTTACCGTTGATATGGGGAAAGCGGATTAAACGTGCTTCTTCTGCTTTGCCGATCGATACGATCAGAAAACAAATGAATGTGAATATAAAAGTTCTCATGTGTGATGAATTATAGGTTTGAACACAAAGATAACAATGAATATTTAATATAAAGAAATAAAAACTGCAGAGTCATAATAAATAATTACAAAGAGAAAAAAAAGCTTGGTGAGAATATCCCTGTAATTTTATGCTCTGCAGAAAACGAAAGGTTCGTTTTTTGGTCGGTTTACGACTTGGGAGGGTCAACCGACAAATCCTATGATTATGATCGTTTGATAACTAAATTTTTGTTGTATCCGTAGAATGGTTTGTAACCTGACAAAGGTAAGGTGAAATCTATTTTTTTTTTGAATATCGGTTTCGGACATTGTGGTGGACAAATAGAGAAATAATGTTTAGTTAAATAATTGATAAATATGTGTTTGATGTTTTTAAAATGGGTGGACACTCCATTTCAATTTGCTTTTGTCTACCCAATTTTAATCTTTTTATCGGTTAGAAAATCCAGTTTATAAATTTTTCAGAAACTCATCCAGATCGATTTCTTTTTGAAGTTTCGTCGAGATTTTATGCGCCAGTCGGTTTTTTCTCTTTCGCAGGGCTTCGGGGCTTGCGTGGAAAATGGTGGTCATGTCTGTCATCCTCCACTGGTGGTGAATCATACTGGCTAATAATAATTCGTCTGTATTACATTCGGGAAACATGCGTTGAAACCGGATACTGAAGTTACCGTCAAAATTCGTCAACCGGTAGATTAGTCGCCCGGAAGAATTTGCTTTTTGCTGGATTAAAGCTTCGTAAAGTCTTTTGTAACTTTCCGAAGATAAATGATGGAGGCTTTTTTCCCGATTTAGCAGGCGTTCCAGTTCATCATAAGCAATATGATTTTCGGTGATGAATTCTTTTGTCATCATAAAACTCCATTCCCGGTGTTTGATTGTTTCGGATAATTTTTCATACTGGACTTTCAATTTCCGGTGGCGGAAGTAAAGGAAAAGAGAGATAAGGGAAAAAGTAAATAGGCAAATGATGATGAGTAACAGGATTTGCGAGTAGTTTATCATCGGGGTATGGGAGATGCCGGATGAATTCCGGACTGAAAGGAGGGTGTCTTTCAATCGGAGGGTTTCGTCTTTCCAATAAAGGGCTTCGGCATAATTTCCATGTTGTATTTCGATATTGGCTTGGGTTTGACAATAGCTGATGAGACGGCAGATCGAATCCTGAGTTACCGGTGTAGATCGCTTGTCTAGCCATGAAGACGGGTTAGGGGTGTGGGTTGCACATGAAATTATCAGTGTCAGTATAAAAGTGAGAAAGATAGGTTTGCTCATGCGACTCCGTATTTTGTTTGCAAACATATACTATCTTTAACGGATTATCAATGTTTTTCCGGTTCACTTTTTTAAAGACAATAATTTTTAAGCAAAATACACAACTTTCTAGGTTAACTATTTTTCTTTTATGATTCTGCTTCCTGAATAATTATGTGAATTTTCGATTTGTGGATTCCCTTTTATAACCAAGCGGGAATGCCCGTATAAATCATAGGTCAACCGTTGGTTTACTTGTATCTCGGCTTTGGCTCCGATGGATAATTGGATGTCCGCATTTTGAGTTTCCAATTCCCGGGCTTCCAGACGGGCTGCTGTTTTCAAAATGGCTTGTAAGTTTTGGGCTTCTCCTTTGATCTCCAGGATTCCGGAGGTGCGTGCCTCTGCCTGAATATCTTCGGCTTTTAGTCTGATCCGGATCTGGCCTCCGGTTGTTGCTTCCAGACGGATTGTCCGGAGGTTCCAGATTTGAGGCCAGGCATCTATTCTGGAATGGTTGGAGGCTTTCAGACTCCCGAGGGTCGGCATACTGATCAATACATTCATCGAAGCGTATTTGACGATATTTACGCTGTCCGGAATATAAATTTTTAATACCTTGTTTTTGACCGTAGTTTTAATATAAGAAAACAGGTTATCGTCAGCCTCTACGGTGATCGGTTCCATTTCTCCCCGGACGATAGCGACATCGATTCCCCGGGAAATTTCGATACTGGTGAAATCTGCTGTTTCACGCTGTTGTGTCAGGACACATCCCGAACCTTTTACATTTTTCTGCCCCCAGACAGCAGAAATAGTCAGATAGAAAACTAAAAGTAATAATCCCGGTCGTTTATAAATTTTCATAGCGTTGAATTTTTCTCTGTTTAACGCTTTTATCCGGATCCGGGTTCGGTGAGAATAAAAAAAACTGCCGTTGCCGGCAGTCTCTCAAGTTTGTGGTATAGATAGTAGTAATTGGTTATAAGTTTATCCGGCATTGATAAATTTCTTCACCAGTGCCTGAATATTTTCAGGATGGTTACTGATGTCTTGCCGTAAGGTTTTATCGTGATATGAATTTAGTTTGTCGATCATTCCATCGATTAAGCCGGCACTGAAAACGCCCTGAGCTTCATATATGGCTCTTTGGTTAGCGAGGCATTCGGCCGATTCTGCACAAGAAGTCGGTAGATGGCTCAATCGTTCTGCTATATGCTTATGGGCATCGTCGAAAATGTTGACATTGACATACCGTTCCTCTGTATATGGGAGGGCATCGGGCATCTCGAAACCATGCCGTGCGGCTACTGCAAGTCCGGCTAATAACAAATACACATCGGCCGATCCGTCCGGACAACGAAATTCTATGGTTTGTTTAGTACTCAGGTCTGCATGGCCTGCTTGCTCAAGAGGATTAGCATCGGTGATCATTTCATTGGCTCCCTGTGTCCAACCCAGAGGTACACGTACCAGCACCGAACGGTTACGGTCGCCCCAGCAGATATTGGTCGGAGCTTCCTGATGCGGTACCAGACGAAAATAAGATGTCGGATTTGTATTACCGAAAGCTGTCAAAGAAGGAGCTATTTCCAAGATACCGGCAATAGCTTTTTTGGCCGCTTCCGTAAGTTGACCGTTTTCGATATACATGTTTTTTCCTTCTTTCATCAGACGGGTATGGATATGTAATCCGCTTCCGGCTTTTCCTGTCGTGATCTTGGGTGCGAAGGTCAGGTCTACCCCATATTGATAAGCAAGTGTCCGGAGTATCCATTTGGCGATAACCAACTGGTCGGCAGCTTCTTCTATATCGACCGGCAAAAATTCGATCTCATTCTGTTCGTATTGCAAGTTACCGATCGTGAAATTCCCGACTTCAGAATGGCCGTATTTGATTTGTCCTCCCGCTTGTGCGATGGCACGCATTGCTTCCTTTCGGAGATTGGCCCATTTGCAGAAAGGCATAGATTCATGGTATCCTCGCTGATCCGGTGTCTCGAATAAGTCTTCTTTCTCGCTGATGACATAATATTCCAGTTCCCCCATAGCCTGAAATTCCATACCGGTAACTTTCTTAAACTCTTCGTGGGCCTTGCGAAGGGTATACTCCGGAGCGCTCTCCAAAGGTTTACCGTCTTTCGTATAGTAACTGCAAAGAATGTCTAGTGCAGGAATATCACTGAAAGGGTTCAAAAAGGCAGTCCGGTAACGGGGTATCACGTATAAATCGCTTGAACCGGCCTGTATATAAGGAAATAAACTGGATCCATCCACCCGTTCACCATAGGTCAGAATGCTATCCAGGTGTTCCAGGCTGTTAATAATGAAGTTCAGTGTTTTCAATCGTCCGTCTGCTCCGGCATAACGAAAATTGATCATTTCAATATCGTTTTTCGTCACATATCGGATAATATCCGCTTTGGTGAACTCTTTTTGAGGCTTATTCAAGAATTTCACCAGTGGATTGGGATTAAGTATCGTATTTCCTTCCATAAATCCTTTGTTAACGGTTACGGAGCAAAACTATGAAAATTTTTCTAAATCGAGAACGTTTGCGTAACAAATTATAAGTTAAAATTCTTTTATTTTTAGGTATTGTTAGTTTTTATCGCTCTTCTTCTCGGCAAATGACGAGAAAAAAAAGAAGGTATAAATCTGATTTGTGGATAATTATGCATTTATTTCAAATAATAATTCGATTATATTCAAGTGTTTTTCCGGGATGGTGATGAAATAATTGCATAAATATTTGTTTGTAATAAATATTTATGCATATCTTTGTCCTGTTGTTTGAATAAAGAGGTTCGTTCAGGCACAATTTAGAAATATCAATATAAATCATTAAAATTTTCAGGTGAGATGAAAATAGATGTTATGGTTGCTTCGGTCGGGCATTTGAAGTATGTAAAAGTAATAAACGATACCATTGATGAGGCTGCAAAAGCCCGGGGGACGGGTATTGCACGAAGAACCGACGAATACATCGCCGATAAAATCAATCAGGGAAAAGCGATTATTGCTCTAAACCGGGAAGAGTTTGTAGGATTTTGTTATATCGAATCCTGGGGTCATGAAAAGTTTGTGGCTAATTCAGGATTGATTGTAAAGCCGTCTTACCGGGGAATGGGAGTCGCTAAGCGGATCAAAAAAGCTGCTTTCGATTTGTCCAGAAAAAAGTTCCCCCATGCAAAATTATTCGGTTTGACGACCGGTGAACAAGTGATGCGTATCAATACCGAATTGGGATATGTACCGGTGACCTTTGCTAAACTGACGGACGACGAACAGTTTTGGGCGGGATGTAAATCCTGTGTCAATTATGATATCCTGCTCCGGACGAATATGACGAAATGCTTGTGTACCGGTATGGTGTACGATCCCGAAGTTGCTGCAAAAAGAGAAGCGGATAAAAAGCTGGAAGAGAAAAAACAAAGCAACAGGATTGTAAAATTGTTGAAAAAAGTGATTTAATAGTCAGGATAAAACCATGAAAGAAAAAGTAGTACTGGCCTATAGCGGAGGATTGGATACCTCTTATTGTGTAAAATACCTGAGTGAAGAATTGGGCCTGGAAGTATATACCGCTTTGGCAAATACCGGAGGATTTACCGAAGCCGAGCTGAAAACTGTCGAAAAAAAAGCTTATGCATTGGGGGCGAAGGAACATGTTAACCTGGATGTGACAGAGGATTATTATGAGAAGTGTATCCGTTATATGGTGTTCGGTAATGTTTTGCGGAATAAAACCTACCCTGTATCGGTGAGCTCCGAACGGACTTTCCAGGCATTGGCTATCGTGAACTATGCAAAAAAAGTGGGAGCACAATATATCGCTCACGGGAGTACAGGAGCAGGAAACGATCAAGTGCGTTTCGATTTGTGTTTTGCTGTTTTTGCCCCGGAGATGAAAGTAATTACTCCTACACGCGATCTGAGACTTTCCCGGGAAACGGAGATCGGGTACCTGAAAGCCCATGGTGTCCATTCCGATTGGAAGAAAATGGAATATTCGGTAAACAAAGGTATATGGGGAACTTCTGTCGGGGGAAAAGAAACTTTACATTCCAATACGAATTTACCGGATAAGGCTTATCCTTCTCCTCTCGTGAAAGAAGGTTGTGAATCACTTGAGCTGGAATTCGGGCAGGGAGAGATCGTAGGAGTAAACGGGGAGAAAATTTCCCGGATCGCTGCCATTCGTAAAATAGAAGAGATCGGTGCCGCCTGGGCGATCGGTAGGGATACCCATGTGGGAGATACCCTGGTCGGGATTAAAGGACGGGTAGGGTTTGAGGCTGCTGCTCCGATGCTGATCATTAAAGCACACGAATTGCTCGAAAAACATACACTGACGAAATGGCAACAATATTGGAAAGAACAACTGGGTAATTGGTACGGGATGTTCCTCCACGAAGCGATGTACTCAGAGCCTGTGATGAGGGATATTGAAAGATTTTTAGAAAATAGTCAGCAAAAAGTAAGCGGCAAAGTATTCATTCGCCTTCGGCCTTATCATTTCGATCTGATCGGTATCGAGTCGGAACATGATCTCATGAATTCGGGATTTGCCGAGTATGGTGAAATGAATAAGGCCTGGACAGCAGACGATGTGAAAGGCTTTACTAAAATATTGTCGATGCCTTTGCGGATATACAATGTAGTAAATGGATTATAACCCTGAAAATAAATTGCAATGAGAATAGGAATTGCCGGAGCTGCCGGTTATACAGCGGGGGAATTGATCCGGATACTGATCGGCCACCCCGGAGCAGAACTCAGATATATTCAGAGTGAATCCCACCAGGGATTGCCGGTATATAAAGTACATCAAGATTTGTTGTATTCCCGGCTTGTTTTCTCGGATATCGATTTTTCAGATATTGACGTACTCTTTCTCTGTATGGGACATGGGGTGTCGGGAAAATTTCTGAATGTTCATCCGATCCCTGCAAATGTGAAGATTATCGACCTTGGGAATGATTTTCGTTTGGAAAAGGAGTCCAACGGTTTTATTTATGGCCTGCCTGAGTTGTCCCGTGAAGAGATTAGAAAGGGGCGATATGTAGCTAACCCGGGATGTTTCGCTACAGCTATCGAGCTGGGACTTATTCCGTTGGCTTCGATCGGGCGCTTACCGGAAGAGATTACTGTTGTGGGGATTACCGGATCGACCGGTGCCGGCCAAAAGCCGACAGCAGATACTCATTTCAGTAATCGTTGTAATAATCTCTCCAATTATAAGATTTTCACCCACCGGCATTTGGATGAAATCCGGGAGACTTTGGTGAGAGCAGGAGCAAAAGGCTTCCCCGATTTGGCTTTTGTACCGGTGAGGGGGTGCCATACCCGGGGGATACTGGTCAATACGGTGATTCGTACGGATATTACGATCGAAGGCATTACAGCCCTTTATAAAGCTTATTATAATACACATCCTTTTGTATATGTCTCTGACGAACCGTTGTATCTGAAACAAGTAGTGAATACGAACTACTGCTATATTCATATCTCTAAGCAAGGCGAACAAATGCTGATCACTTCAGTGATCGACAACCTGCTGAAGGGGGCTTCCGGCCAGGCAGTTCAAAATATGAACTTGCTTTTTGGCCTGGAAGAAACAACCGGTCTCCGTCTGAAGGCCAACTATTTTTGACTGAAAGCCTGGAAGCGATGTTTCTTTCAGCTTTTTACCTTTACCTTTTTACCTTTTTTATTATGGGATTATTCGAAGTTTATAGTTTATTGGATTTGGAACCGGTAAAAGCCAAAGGAGCTTACCTCTGGGATAAAAATGGGGATAAATATCTTGATTTTTATGGAGGACATGCCGTGATTTCCATCGGTCACAGCCATCCGGTATATGTGGAGAAAATGACTCGCCAGCTGAATCGGATCGGTTTTTATTCGAATGCGGTGAGGAATCCTTTACAGGATGAATTGGCTTTGCTATTGGGAAAAGTTTCCGGTTATCCGGAATACAACTTATTCCTTTGCAATAGTGGAGCCGAAGCGAACGAAAATGCGTTGAAGCTGGCCTCTTTCATTACAGACCGGTCCAAAATACTGGCTATGAGAGCTGCGTTTCACGGTAGGACGAGTGTGGCGGTGGCGGTGACGGATAATCCGGCCATTCAAGCACCCTTGAACCGATGTCATGAGGTGACTTTTATTGGATTGAACGATCGGAAGGCATTGGAAAGCGAGCTGGAGACCGGTGCTTATGCTGCTGTGATTGTCGAAGGTATACAGGGAGTCGGTGGTATACAAATGCCTGATACCGGTTTCTTGCAGTCGATGCGCGAACTTTGCACCTCTACAGGTACTCTGATGATTGTAGACGAAGTACAATCCGGATATGGGCGTACAGGTAAATTCTTCGCTCATCAGCATGCCGGTGTTTTACCGGATATCATCACGATGGCTAAAGGGATGGGCAACGGCTTTCCGATAGGTGGTTTGTTGATTTCGCCTAAGATTAAAGCCCGTAAAGGAATGCTCGGGACTACTTTCGGCGGAAACCATCTGGCTTGTGCCGCTGCTCTGGCAGTATTGGAGGTTATACAACAAGAATATTTGGTCAATAATGCTGCCGGCTTGGGGAAATATCTGATTCAGGAATTGAAGAATATGCCGGGGGTGAAGGAAGTACGGGGAAAAGGCTTGATGATAGGAGTAGACGTGAAAATTTCACAGGAAGAGGTCCGGAAGAGATTGATCTCCGAACACCGGATAATGACAGGATATAGTGGAAATTATACCCTTCGTTTACTTCCGCCTTTGATCATTACCCGGAAAGAAGTGGATGAATTTTTGAAGGCTTTCCGGCAAACGATGGACAATGGGATGGCTCGGTTACAGGAGAAGGTCGGCGAGACCTGTAGTCGCTGATCGGTACCTGGCAGCCTGGTGTCTTCGGGGTACGGATCACTTTATAAACTTAATAAATTCTTTATGATCAGAATAATAAAAATCGGTGGTAAACTGATCGAGAACGATGCTGTATTGAACGGTTTGTGTGATGAATTATCCGCCTGCTACCGGGATAGTGTATTGGTACATGGAGGGGGAAGTATGGCCGGACAATTGTCTGCGCGTTTGGGGATCAGGACCCGTATGATCGATGGCCGGCGGATTACCGACCGGGAAACCCTGGAGGTTGCCGTGATGGCCTATGCCGGATGGGCGAATAAAAAACTGGTCGCAGCTTTACAGGTACGGAATGTGAATGCCTGCGGCCTGTCAGGATGTGACCAAAAAGTGATTCTGGCACATAAGCGGGAGGTGAAAGAAATCGATTGGGGATTTGTCGGAGATATCGATCGCGTGGATACCGGGGTTTTGGCCGGTCTGTTGCATCGGCAGGTGATGCCGGTCATTTCTCCGATTACATACGATGGAGCGGGACAACTCTTAAATACCAATGCCGATAGTGTTGCCGGAGCTGTGGCGGTTGCTATGAGCCGGATCGATGATACCGAATTGATATTTTGTTTCGATAAACCCGGCGTATTGCTGGATGTAAACGATGCGGATTCGGTGATCCCGGTGCTCGATAAAGAAAAGTATGCCGGATATTTGGAACAAGGAGCGATTCATGCAGGGATGATCCCTAAACTCGATAATGCTTTTAAAACTATAAAGGCCGGAGTAAAATCGGTGCGTTTGACGGATCCCTGCCATTTGGACGGGGGAACGGTTTTAAGATAAAAGACGAAATATGGAGACCATAGAACTTTTAAAGAAAATGATTTCTATTCCTTCGTTCAGCGGGAATGAAGAACGGGTAGCCGATTTGATGGTAGCTACGTGGGCAGAACATGGATATTCCGCAGAACGAAGTGGAAATAACGTATGGGTAAAATCCCGGAATTTCGATCCGGTAAAACCGACGATTCTGCTGGATGCTCATTTGGATACCGTTCGGCCGAATGGAAACTGGGAGAAAGATCCGTTTACTGCCGTAGTGGAAGATGGAAAATTATACGGCTTAGGGAGTAACGATACCGGTGGTAGTGTAGTTGCCATGATGGCCGCTTTTCTACAATTGGCAGAAAAGAAACAGGCCTATAATCTGGTTTGTCTCGAGTCGGCAGAGGAGGAGAATACCGGAAAAAATGGCATACAGCGTATTGTCGGCAACTTAGGTAAAATCGATTTGGCCCTGATCGGTGAGCCCACAGGCATGCAGGCAGCTATTGCTGAAAAAGGTTTGATGGTCGTCGATTGTGTCGCGAAAGGAAAATCCGGACATGCGGCAAGAAATGAAGGACTGAATGCTATTTACGAAGCGATATCCGATATCGAATGGTTCAGGTCCTACCGCTTCGGGAAGGAATCTCCTTTATTAGGTAAAGTAAAAATGACTGTGACCGGAATCGAAGCCGGAACCTTACACAATGTTGTACCGGCTGAATGCCGGTTTATGGTAGACATCCGGGTAAATGAATATTATACGAATTCCGATATTTACGAGACGATTCGCAGAAATGTGAAAAGTGAAGTCCGGCCCCGTTCTTTTTCTCTCAACTCTTCGGCTATTCCTATCGATCACCCGATCGTATTGCGGTGTAAGGATTTAGGCTTGAAAACCTACGGATCGCCTACAACTTCCAATCAGGCCGTTATCCCTTATCCGTCGCTGAAGATCGGACCGGGGGACAGTGCCCGTAGCCATACGGCCGATGAATATATCGGATTGGATGAAATAGAGGAAGGAATCATGCTCTTTGTTAAATTGTTGGATGGCTTTTGTTTTTAAGCCTATGTATAATCGGTCGGTTACCCTACTGGTATCCTCCGGAAAATGATCTGGGAGGGAGGCTGACAGGGGATCGTTAAAATTAAAATGATACTCATATGAAACTTTGGGATAAAGGATACGACATCGATCGTTTCACCGAAGAATTTACGATCGGTAAAGATAGAGAGTTGGATGTAATGTTGGCGAAAGCCGATGTATTAGGTAATATGGCTCATTTAAAAATGTTGCATCATATCGGGCTGATTTCCGATGGTGAATTGAAAGATTTGGCGCAAGGGTTGAAAGATATCTTCGCTGAAATAGAACAGGGAAAATTTCATATTGAGGCGGGGATAGAGGACATCCATTCGCAAATAGAATGCCTCCTCACCCGAAAGTGTGGGGAAGCCGGTAAAAAGATTCATACAGGGCGTTCCCGTAATGATCAGGTACTGACCGATCTGAAACTGTTTACCCGTACTGCCTTGATCGATGTGCTGCAACAGGTGACCTCCTTGTTTCATTTGCTTATGGAAAAGGCAGAAGCCAACAAAGATATTCTGATGCCGGGGTATACCCATCTGCAAATCGCTATGCCTTCTTCATTCGGCATGTGGTTTAGCGCTTATGCGGAGTCTTTGGCAGACGACCTGTTGATGTTGAAAGCTGCTTACGATATGGTCAATACCAATCCCTTGGGATCGGGAGCCGGTTATGGTTCTTCTGTACCTTTAAACCGGACGATGACGACCCGGTTATTGGGATTCGGCGATCTGGCTTATAATTCAGTTTACGCCCAGATGCAAAGAGGGAAAATGGAGAAAAATGTACTCTTTGCTTTGGCTACTGTTGCGACGACACTGGGGAAACTGGCTGCAGACGTGTGTTTGTTTGCTTGTGGAAATTTTGGTTTTCTCAGACTTCCCGATCGGTTTACCACCGGTTCCAGTATTATGCCTCATAAGAAAAACCCGGATATCTTCGAGTTGATCCGGGCGAAGACCAACCGGATTCAGTCTCTGCCTACACAGATGGCTATGCTTTGTGCGAACCTGACTTCCGGGTATTTCAGGGATATGCAGTTGAGTAAGGAGATATATTTGCCGGCATTTAAAGAACTGACCGATTGTCTGTTTATGACAGAGATGGTGTTGAAAGAAATCGAATTGAATCCGCTGATTCTTCAGGATAAAAAATACAGTTATCTCTTTACGGTTGAAGAAGTAAATGACAGAGTCGCTGCGGGGATTCCTTTTCGCGAAGCTTACCGGATGGTCGCTGAAAAAGTGCAGCTCGGAGAATATAGGGGGGATATTTCCCGGCCTTTACATCATACCCATGAAGGAAGTATCGGCAATCTGTGTTTGCAGCAGATTCGGGAGAAATTTGAACGCCATAGTTCGGAATGGAAGCCGGAGCAGGTGTGGCGGGCAGAAGCAGAATTAATGGAATAGTTCCACACTTTTCCACACTGTTGGGGAATCGATTCCCCATTTTTTGAAATATATCGTTTGGGATAATGATTTGATTTTTAGGCTTTTGTATCCGCTCTGACCATTGCTGTTTTTTGTGGCATATATTTTTCTTGTCTTCTATATAAAACAGAAAAAACTTTAAAAGACAAGGAGCATGAAAAATATAAAGAGAACATTATGGATCGCTATTGTGGTTGGGGCGTTTACATTATCTGCATTTGCCGTAGATCTGGTCCCTACTTCAGAATCCTTACTCCAGAAAGTGGAAAAAAAGAACGAAGTACGGACAGAATTGCCCCAGGCTGTCAAGTCGGCTGTGATTTCAAAATATGTCGCTTACGCTATTGAACAGTTTTCTTTTGAAGAGAATTCGGTTTATAAACTGATTCTGAAAGGCGATCGCAATAAATTGATCGTTTATTACACGGCGGATGGGGAATATCTGAGTCAGGAAACCGTTAAAACCGTACAAATGGTTGCCTTGATATAGTTTCTGATACCTAAAACGTAGGTTTATTTCGTTATTAATCCGTCTTCGGTAATCGGAATTGTCGACCGGGTTCCCGAACACGAATACCGAAGACGAACAAGGACCGGAATAATTCTAGGTTTAATTTTTTTTCTTTCTATTCCGATTCCAGGTTTTATGCCGTCAGACCGGTTCGCCTGGAACGGTCCGGTAAGGCTTTCCTTCACTGACCG
>OLFT01000194.1_pt1 | contig 85140 bp, 76 predicted proteins | sample 1604921 | NCBI WGS metagenome assembly OLFT01 (sample SAMEA3888897, study PRJEB22519) | human gut metagenome | biome: human gut; feature: human-associated habitat; material: faeces | place: Denmark | collected 2013 | reverse complement strand
CATAATTTTGACGCTTTAGTATTTCCCACCGACGGAACCTGAACAGGAACGGCTTTCTACTTTTTATGCAGGTCCGGGTAGTCATGCCTTCTAAATTAAATCCCAATTAAATCCAATTACAATCCCCGCCGGTAATCGCCAGGCTCAGAAGCGCATCCATCTTCGCAACTTCTTCTGTGCCTTCGATCTTCTGCAGAAGTTCTGCCGTATCCAGCACATCTTCCAGCGATTCATCCGGTCCGATCTCGTAATCGATCTCCTGCTCGCAGTCCGGACACGGGATCCGTTTCATCGTCTGCAGGGACAGAAAACGATTCCCGCATTTCTTACATTCGTAATATCCGCATTCCTTTGTTCCGTCCGGTACATAATACATAGCTGTCACCTCCTCTACTCCCAGCAATCCATTTTCTCTTTCATTCCGATATCCGTACTCTTAAATACCGGATTCATACCCTTTTTCAACTGTTTTTCATAATCACCGAGTGCTTTCAGTGCCGTATTTGATAAGAGGATGATCACCGGAATATTAATGATCGCCATCACTCCCATTAACACATCTGAGATATTCCAGAGCATGGACATCTCCATTCCGGCTCCCATGAATACAACAAGCGCACATACCACACGGAATGCCATCATGAAATGCCGTCCGGGCTGACTTTTATGAATATATGTCAGCAGATTGTCGCAGTAAAAGCAATTGCCGAGCAGTGTTGTAAATGCAAATAATACCATAGACACCGTAATAAATACAGGACCAAACGTTCCGAGTGATTCCTGCAATGCAGCCTGTACCCATGGCGCTCCTTGCAATGCTTCCGACGGGGCTACCCCGGATGACATACACATCATAGCAGTTGCCGTACATAATAATAAGGTATCAATGAACACCGATAACATCTGAACCAGTCCCTGCTTGACCGGGTGCGTGACATTTGCCGATGCAGCCGCATTTGGTGCAGAACCAATCCCCGCTTCATTTGAATATAATCCCCGGCGGATTCCCTGCATCATGGCAGATCCGGCAAATGCACCAAAGATTGCCTGAAAGTCAAATGCTTCCCTGAAAATCGTTGCAAACACACCTGGAATATATCTGATATTGATTATAACCACGATCAAAGCTACCACAATATATGCCACACCCATAACCGGTACCAGCGTCGAAGTTACTTTTACAATACGTGAACCGCCGCCCAGCAGACACCATCCTGTCAGAACTGCCAGAATCCCTCCGATGATCCACGGTGTCACATCTGCATGATAAAAAGAAAATCCTGCAAATGTAGACTGCAGGTTATAAGATGCCAGCATATTAAATCCAAATGCATATGTCGCGATCATGGCAATACAGAATGCAATTGCCAGCGGTCTGCACCGAAGTGCAGCCTCTATGTAATACGCCGGTCCTCCGTAACATGTTCCGTCCTCACCCTTTTTCTTATAAATCTGCGCCAATGTACTCTCCACGAACGCAGATGCACTTCCAATAATTGCGATCACCCACATCCAGAATACGGCTCCAAATCCCCCGATACAGATTGCAGACGATACGCCTACGATATTTCCTGTTCCAACTCTCGATGCAGTGGAGACCATCAGTGCCTGAAAAGAAGAGACTGCATCTTCATCATCCGGTTTCTCCATTACCGCTTTGCAGGCGTTGCGAAACAGCCGCACCTGCGGAAATTTCGTCCGGATCGTAAAATACACACCAGTTCCGATTAACATAATGACCAGCAATTTACTGTACATGAATGAACTGATGCTGTCAATGACCATACTTAACATACTTGTATTTCTCCTTCTTGTTTTATTTTCCATATAAATATACAGTAAATCCATGCATTTGGAAAGAATAATTTATATACATTAACACTGGCACTTGTTTCCTCTTTGTTTGATTTTATGGTACAATTACAAGGAGACAGCCTTTGCCGGCTGTTAATATCTGTTTAAAAACGGAAAAAAGGAGAATCACATGCAATTATTAAAATCACTCATTATATTAATCGTCGGATTTGTCCTGTTGATCAAAGGTGCCGACTTCTTTGTAGAAGGCAGCTCTGCCGTAGCAAAGCGGCTCCGGATCCCTTCCATGATCATCGGCATGACCATCGTAGCCATGGGTACCAGCCTTCCGGAATGTGCAGTCAGTGTAACTGCTTCCCTGACCGGCAATAATTCCCTCGCTATCAGTAATGCAGTTGGATCTAATATTTTTAATCTGCTGGTAGTATGCGGTGTCTGTACTTTATTTGTTCCGCTTGCAGTTCAGAAAAGTACTTTACAGAAAGAATTCCCATTATCTATCTTCTGTGCAGGACTTTTACTGTTGCTTGGATATCTGGGTATGACACTCGGACGAATCGATGGAATTCTCTTTCTTATAATATTTACCGGATATCTGCTCTGGATGATCCGCTCAGTCAAAAGAGCACGCCGTACAACAACACCTGATGCTATTTCTTCTATACAAGAAGAAAGAATCTCTCTTTCCGAAGAAGAGATTGAACAGGTTACCTCACATATTAATCTCCTTCCGGCATGGAAATGTCTCATTTTCATTCTTGGAGGTATGATCGCGATCAAGTACGGCGGTGATTTTGTCGTCGATGGAGCCTCTGCGATTGCAGTCCGCCTGGGACTCAGCCAGACATTGATCGGACTTACCATTATTGCCATGGGTACAAGCCTTCCGGAACTTGTCACTTCCATTGTTGCCGCCAGAAAAGATGAAGTCGATATGGCGCTCGGAAATGTCATTGGTTCCAATATCTTTAACATTCTTCTTGTACTCGGTGTTGCCGCAGCAATCAGTCCGGTGGCTTTCGCCTGGGATAACATGATCGACATTGCTGTCCTGATCGTGATCAGTGTGATAACTCTGATCTTTGCATGGACTTCAAAAGAACTCAACCGCAAGGAAGGAATCATCATGCTTATCTTATATGCTGCCTATATGGTATATATCTGTATCCGGTAAAGCAGTGATTTCATTATGAAAGGATGAACCTATTATGAAAATTGTATTTTTAGACGCAAAAACAATCGGTGATGATATTGACCTTTCCGGATTCGACGCACTTGGGGAGGTCACCAGATACGACTTTACCACACCGGAAGAAGCACCTGAACGGGTCAAGGACGCGGACGTTCTGATTATCAATAAAGTTCCTGTTAACGAACAGACAATCCATACCGCAGCGCATCTGAAGCTTGTCTGTGTTACTGCTACCGGAACCAATAATCTGGATAAAGACTATCTGGCTTCCCGCAGCATTGCCTGGCGCAATGTTGCCGGATATTCCACCGAAACAGTAACCCAGCATACATTTGCCATGCTTTTCTATCTTCTTGAAAAGCTGCGTTATTATGACGATTATGTAAAAAATGGAAATTATATCAATGACACCTGTTTTACTCATTTTTCCGAACATTTTTCAGAACTTAACAGCAAGACATGGGGCATCATCGGGCTTGGTGCTATCGGACGCCGTGTTGCCCAGATCGCAGAGGCATTTGGCGCTCATGTAATCTATTATTCTGCTTCCGGACAACCTGCCCAGAACGGATACACTCAGGTTGATCTTGATACACTGCTTACTACTTCAGATATCATCTCTGTCCATGCTCCCCTGAATGAATATACTGAAAATCTTCTAGATAAAGATGCATTTGCAAAGATGAAAAAATCCTGCATCTTTTTGAATCTCGGACGTGGACCGATCGTTGTAGAGCAGGACTTATATGATGCTTTGATAACGGATGAAATTGCTGCCGCCGGTCTGGATGTCTTATGCCAGGAGCCGATGAGTGAACAGAATCCACTTTTTCAGATCAAAGACAGCCGCAAATTGTTAATTACACCACATATCGCATGGGCTGGCATTGAGGCGCGCATACGGCTGATGGACATTATTCTGAATCAGATCAAAGACTTTTTTGAACTGTAATCACAGCGTACTTCCAGGAGGACTGACATGACAAAAGAACTACATATACAAAATACAAAAATACGATATTTATTTTATCTTCTTATGTCCGGCATACTCGTCTGGTTTCTCATCCTTCAGGCATTCGGAACCAACGAAAGAGACATAAATGAAGTGTCCGATATGCTGGTTTACCATGGTTCGTTCACCTGGCAGAAATCCGACGGCAGTTCCGAAAAAATTACCGTTCCCGGACGATATTCCGTATCACCGGAAGATACTATGATAATCACCTCTACGTTACCGGAAGATTACGACAGTAATACCTTAGCTGTCCGTTCTTCTTTACAGAGTGTACGCTTTTATATTAATGGGAAACTTCGTTCCGAATACGACACCAAAGATACCAGACTTGCAGGCAAAAATTCTGCGAGCCGTTATGTTTTCTGTAAGACATCTGATGCAGATGCCGGTAAAGAACTGCGTATCGAATTACGCACCAATACCAAACAATACTCCGGTGTTGTCAATACGGTATATTGCGGTGATAAGATCGATATATGGGAATTCCTGTTCACACAATACGGTATGGAAACAATCACTGCATTTTTCCTGTTGTTTGCAAGTGTGATAACCATTATCTTCAGTATCATGCTCGGACTTATCTATCATACCAAATTCGACATGGAATATCTTGGATGGTGCATGCTTATGGGATCAATGTGGATGCTCGGCGAATCAAAATTCCGCCAGCTTCTGGTTCCGCACTCCTCCGCACTTGCCACCCTGTGCTTTATTATTCTCATGCTCTCCCCTCTTCCGGTACTCTTTTATGCCGATCAGGTACAGCATAGAAAATACCGCAGGCTCTATCTTCCGATAGGCTAGCTTGCAATTTTTAATTTCGTTATCAGTACCATTCTGCATCTTACAGGAATTGCTGATTATATCGAGACGCTTTTTGTGTCTCATACCATCCTCCTTCTTACGGTATTTGTAGTGCTGTTCACATTTGCACTGGATATAAAGAAAGAAAAAAAGCACCGGAATCTGCTTGCATTCACCGGACTGCTTGCTGCTACTATCTCTGTCATGATCGAAGGGATCTCTACTTATTTTGTTGTATCTCTCTCCGGTATATTTGTCGGAATCGGTATGATGATTCTTTTCTCTTTAAATGTGCTTCGCACCGCAGAAAATATACATATGATGGAACTCCGGCGTCAGAAAAAAGAACTGGCCAAACGGAAACGTCAGATTGAGAAAGTATCCCTTCAGATGATCCAGACTCTTTCTACCACAATTGAAGCAAAGGATGAATATGCCCGCGGACACTCTCACCGTGTTGCTGAATATGCCGCTCTGATCGCCGGTGAACTGGGATGGAATTCCGAAGAGATCATAAATCTGAAATATGCAGCACACTTACATGACATCGGTAAAATCGGTATCCCGGATATGCTTTTGAACAAGCCTGCCCGCCTTACGCCGGAAGAATATTCCGTTATCAAAGAACACACCGTTATCGGCGCCGAAATTCTAAAGAATATTACTCTGATCCCTCATGTTGCCGAAGTTGCCCGTTCACACCATGAACATTATGATGGAACAGGTTATCCGGACGGACTTGCCGGAGAGGACATTCCGCTTTCCGCCCGCATCGTAGCTATTGCCGACAGTTACGATGCCATGAATTCCAAGAGGATCTACCGAAATGCACTTCCACCGGAAAAGATCTTTGAAGAAATTCAGAACAACAGAGGACTTCAGTTTGATCCAGATCTTGCAGATATCTTCCTGGAACTGCTTTTCGATGACAGAGTCCATATCTGTGAACACTGTGAATTCTCAGAGGATGATCCGGAGCTTCCATTTATTGAAAATGAGATTGAAAATTTCGTTTCTAATGTTATGTCTACGATACAGACACAGGAAGACAGTGAAAGCTTTGACTTCCTCACCGGACTTCCGATGCGGAGCAGAGGTGAAAAGCTCACTGCACAATTCATGCAGCAATATAGCGGATGCCTCATCTTCATAGATATGGACAATCTGAAAAAGATCAATGATATCCATGGACATAAAGCAGGTGACAGAGCATTGAAAGTTCTTGGTACGCTTCTTACGGAGTCCTCACAGAATTCTGCCGTATGCCGTCTCGGTGGTGATGAGTTCCTGCTCTTCATTCCTGAAACAGACAAGGAACAGGTGACAGCATTCATTCAGGATCTTTTTGAAAAATTCGAACATGCCAAATCCGAAGACCCTGAGATCCAATATGCTTCTATCTCCGCAGGATTATACCTGAGTACAAAGGGCGAACCTTTTGAAGATTGCTACTCCAAAGCCGATAAAGCACTCTATCATGTAAAACAAAACGGAAAGCAGGGATTCTTCTTCTATCAGCAGATGGAACTGGATTTTTCCGAAGACGAAGTGACCGGCAAAGATCTAGGATTAATTGCCCATGCTCTGAGCGAAAGCGGCCGTTACAATGGTGCCCTGAACCTTGATTACCGGGAATTTGCAAAAATTTATGAATACATGAACCATCTCAATGAGCGCTATAAACATCACTGTTTCCTTATAATGGTCACAATTGACACCGCGCCCGGATCTGTCACATATACGGAAAACAGAGAACATGCCCTTGCATGTATGGAACAAGCCATTCATGAAAAAATCCGCAAGGTAGACATCAGTACCCGCTACAGTTCCATGCAGTATCTGCTCATTCTGTATGAACCGGATGAAACACAGATTCCAAAAGTAATGGATCGTATCTTCCAATATTTTGATACGTTATATGATAAGAAGGATTTTATACCAAGCTACGAATATCGCCCAATCCTGCATTCAAATGATTGAATCCTTCTCACATTCATGTTAATATATGTTTTTGGGTCTGATAACAGACAGAATGAAATTGTATGAACAGGCGCTCTGGTTTGCCGGCGTCACTGTGGAGGAAAGAGATTTATGAGTGAAAATCAATCATCTGCTCCCATAGCAGAAAACAAGATGGGAACCATGCCCGTCGGAAAATTAGTATTTAACATGTCCCTGCCAATGATGATTTCCATGTTGGTACAGGCACTTTATAACATCGTTGACAGTATCTTCGTAGCAAAATTATCAGAAAATGCGCTGACTGCCGTTTCGTTAGCTTTTCCGCTTCAAACACTTCTGATTGCGGTAGCTACCGGTACCGGTGTCGGCATGAATGCACTCCTGTCAAAATCCCTTGGAGAGCGCAATTTTAAAAAGGCGAATAAGATTGCTGATAATGCAGCATTTATCTATGCCATCAGTTACATCGTATTTTTAATCCTTGGCTTTACGATTGTAAAACCGTTCTATGCAAGCCAGATTGGAAATGCAGATGTCGAGATCATGAATCTCGGAATTGATTACCTGAGTACAGTTATGATCTTTTCTTTTGGTTTGTTTACACAGATTTTCTTTGAACGATTACTGACTTCTACCGGAAGAACGATCTTCAGTATGACTTCTCAGTTATGCGGTGCTATCACCAATATCATCCTTGACCCGATTATGATTTTCGGACTTCTCGGATTCCCGAAGATGGGAGTAACCGGAGCTGCCGTTGCCACCGTCATCGGACAGTGCGTAGCTGGCATCGTAGCCGGAACCTGCAATCACAAATATAACCATGAAGTATCCTTAAGCTTCAAAGGATTCCATCCGGACATAAGCCTGATCGGACACATTTATGCAGTTGGTATTCCGTCTATTATTATGCAGTCTATCGGATCAATCATGACCTATTCGATGAACCGCATCCTGATCGAGTTTTCTTCTACCGCAACTGCTGTATTCGGTGTATACTTTAAGCTTCAAAGCTTCTTCTTCATGCCGGTATTCGGACTGAATAATGGTATCACACCGATCATTGCTTACAACTACGGTGCCCAGCAGAGAAAGCGTATGATCCGGACGATCAGGATCAGTCTGACAACTGCATTCTGCCTTACTTTTATCGGATTTCTCTGTTTTGAGGGTATCCCACAGGTATTGCTTGGAATGTTCAATGCATCTGCTGACATGCTGAAGATTGGTGTTCCGGCACTTCGTATCATCGGTATCCACTACCTGATCGCATGGTTCTGTATCATTGCCGGTACCGTATTCCAGGCACTCGGCAAAGCAGTATTCAGCATGATCGTATCTATCATGCGTCAGCTGGTTGTACTGATCCCTGCTGCTTATATCCTGTCTAAGATTGGCGGACTGCACGTTGTATGGTGGTCTTTCCCGATTGCGGAAGTGATATCATTTATTGCGTCTATGGCATTTTTGATCAGAATTTATAAGACGATTATCAGTAAGATTCCGGAAGGGAAATTGTAAACTCTATATCGCTGACATGCAAAAGAGGCTGTAAAAATTCTTTTTAGAAAGAACTTCTCAGCCTCTTACTTTATTTACATTTCATTACTGTTTTTCAAAAAGATATTTCCCGAAATCTACTTTTTATTTTTGTAATTCACAATATAAATTCCCACACATACCAGAATCAATGCAATCAGACTTCTCGCATTAAATGCCTGGCTTACTTCTCCAAGAACCAGTGCCGATAACACCACACTGCAAAGTGGATTGACAAATCCAAAGATTGCTACTTTTGACACTTCATTATGTGCCAGCAGAACTGACCAGAGTGTATACGCTACAGCCGATACCATCGCCAGATACAGGATCAATACCGCTCCCGCAACAGACATATGATCCAGATGTCCACCCATGAGGATTCCTACTACAAACAACAACACTCCACCCATGAAGAATTGACAGCCGCTTAAGATAACCGGTGATACTTTTTGGGAAAAAATATTGATCAGTACGGTCGATGCCCCATAGGACAACTGTGCGATCAGCACAAAGCCTTCTCCCGTCAGTCTGAAGCCCATATCCATAGAACCACCTGCCATGTTGATGATCACGACTCCTGCAAATCCGAGAATACAGCCGGCAAGTTTTCTGCCTGTCATCTTTTCATTTCTTACTAACAGACATGCCATTAAAATTGCGATAAAATTTCCAAGACCTGTGATAATTCCGCCTTTTACACCGGAGGTATGTGCTACTCCGATGTAGAAGAAAAAGTACTGGACAAAGGTCTGTGCAAAACAGACAGGAATTGCATAGCGGAATACTTTTCCATCCGGAAGAACCATATGTTTTTCACGGATAGATGCAAATACTAATACCAGAATTCCAGCCAATGCAAACCGGATACCTGCAAAGACGATCTGGCTTGCGGTATCTGCAGAATCTACAGATAAGATGCGATAGCCTGTCTTGATCACTGGAATTGCGCTGCCCCATAAGATGCAGCAGACACACGCCAGAGCTGCAACCACCCAGGTCCTCGTTAATCTATTTTGTTTTTCTGTAATTTCCATTTTATTTTTCAATCTCTATCTTCTCTTTCAGTACGACACATCCGGCCATATCACCGATTACATTCACACAGGTTGCTCCCATGTCACATAATGTATTGATACTGATATACACACCCATGACTCCGGCCGGAAGACCTGCCATTGTTGCCAGTGCCGCAAACGATGCGATTGCTCCTCCCGGGATTCCCGGTGTTCCAACTGACAGAAGAACATTCGCCAGAAGGATGATGATCATCATCGGAATACTGACATGTACGCCACATGCATTTGCAAAAAACATGATCATAAACGACATCAGGATTGATACTGCGTCCATGTTAACAGTTGCTCCAAGCGGAATTGTGATACTGGATATCTGATTCGGTACGCCCAGCTCATTTTCCACACAACTTTTGCTGAGAGGAATCGTTGCAGAACTTGAGCATGTACCAAATGCATTCAATGCTGCCGGCATGATCGCTTTGAAGAACTTCACCGGACTTGTCTTTCCGAGAATGCTTACTGCACCGCCATATACAACAAATGCAAATCCAAAGAACGCAACATATAAGATAATCAGCTGTGTAGCCAGTGATATGATCGTCTTTGTTCCATTTGCCTCTACGACAGGAACGATCGTACAGAATACTCCGATCGGTGTGAAATACATAACCGTACTGATAATCTTCAGGCATGCTTCGTTGCAAGAATCAATTACCTTTAATAATGGCTCTCCCTTTTCTCCGATCGCGATCAGTGTAAATCCCATGATCAGTGCAAATACCAGCACCTGCAGCATATTACCCTCTGCAAATGCAGACACCGGATTGGAAGGAATCAGTCCTTTCACTGTATCTAATATACTGTCCATCTTTGTTGCCTGAATATCAGATGTAGCCATCTTAAAGCTGACACCTTTTCCAAGACGGATCAGTCTCGGAATGATCAGCCCGACAAAACTTGCCAGCGCTGTGGTGCACAGGAAGAACAGCATTGCCGCTCCTGTGATCTTACCTGTCGTCCTGGCACTTCCGATGCTTGCAATACCCATTACGATCGAACAGAATACCAGTGGGAAGATCATCATGTTCAATGCACTCATATAGATGCTTCCCAGTACACTCGTTGCAGTCAGAACCACTTTAAACCGTCCCGCCAAAAACAGTCCGGTCAGGATTCCGAGGATCAATCCGCCGAAAATCGCACCGGTGATGTGTTTTCTGTACCACTCATAAAAACTCTTCATTCGTATGTACTCTCCTTACTCTTTTAACTATAATATAACGTCTATATTTTACTATAGACATATAGATAATAGTTTATATCAAAAGGAGTGGGACGTCAATGTCCCACTTCCTTGGTTTCACCGTTTTTACAGTTTCCCCGTTGTTTGTCATATGCTAAAATAGAATTATTATCAATACAGAAACGAGGTGCTTTTATGCAGCACGAAGTATTTATCAGTTATCACCGAAACTCATCTGCTGAACTTGTGGAACATATTGTAGCGGCACTGGAAAGTCACGGAATCAAATGCTGGTATGCCCCACGGGATGTAGATTCAAACTATGCCGGAGATATTGTTAAAGCAATCAATACATGCAAAGTCTTCCTTCTAGTTATGAATGAGCAGTCTTCTCATTCTGCCCATGTACTCAATGAAATTGACTGTGCTTTTAACCGGTTCCATCAACATGAATCCATCCGCCTGTTACCTTTCCGAACCGATAACAGGGAAATATCGGATGATGTCCGGTATTACCTTGGACGGATTCATTTTCTGGATGGTACCGAACCGCCAGAAGAAGACCGTATCAATGCCCTTGTATCCAGAATTTCTTATTGGATTCAAAGCAGTGAATGGAACAACAATGCCCAACCGGTCGTTCAGGTTCAGAGCATACACAGTACCACCCTTGTACACAACACAAATTTTGTTGGCCGGGCATCTGAACTTAACGAAATATACCATTTACTTCATAGCGACAACAATAAATTATTTTTATGCGGAACCGGTGGCATTGGAAAAAGTGAACTTGCCAGACAATATGGACTAAAATTTCAGAACGAATACCGAACCTTTCTCTGGTTCACTTACAACAGTACGCTGGAAGATATGATCATCACAGATCAGTTTCTTCTCATCCATGGTCTGGAAAATGAGAAACAAGACCTTACAACTCCTCAGGCACGGGAAACTTATTATTATAAAAAGCTGAATTATTTAAAAGAACACTGTGATAAACATACACTTCTTATCATCGACAATTTTGATGCCGAAGATGAACGCACACAGGAACTTCTGGAGGGACCATATTCTGTAATTTTCACTACCCGCATCAGTCGTGAAAAAGATGGATATCAGGAACTTTCCATTCATCCAATGGACAATCCTGAAGATCTTATTTCTTTGTTTCAGAAATTTTATAAACGCCCTCTACAGTCTGGCGATGATATGATTCTCTTGCAGATTTTTGATAAGATTGCCCGTCACACCTACGGCATCGAACTTCTGGCCAGACAAATGCAAGCCTCCAGAATGTCCCCTGCCAGTATGCTGGACTTTTTCAATGGAAAAGAAACTCCTGCCTCCAGACGTTCTCACATAGTAAGGGAACATATCCTGAATATAATGACAGATTTGTTCCACCTGGGCAACCTTACAGAAGAGAAACTCTCCATCTTGAAAAATATGGCACTTCTTCCGGTAGAAGGTATTGAAACAGAGACTTTTTTTGACTTAACAGAACTAGATGATTTTATGTTGATAGATGAACTGATTGATTCCAGTTTTATCCAGTATAATTACATTACCGATGTGATATCCCTGCATCCGCTCATTGTCAATACCATTCAGAAAAATGATCCTGATTTTGTAGATGACTGCCAGATTTATATCCAGAATCTGACCAGACAGCTCTCATCTTTTACACATTTGAAGTCAACGGAAAAGCGTACCCTGCTCTCACTTGCGGAAGCTTACTATCTGAAATGGTGCAGTCCATCCCGCTCTTTTGATATTCCATTCATGGAACATCTTGCGGAAGCTTATGCCGAATATTTTATACGAGACAAAAGTATTGCCATCATGAAACGGCTTCTGACGCTGAATCCGGAGCCACTGAAAGCCAGCTGGTATCACTACTACATTTCAAATCAGCTGCGCTGCCTTGAACAATATGATGGACTTTCTTCTGAAGCTGCGTTGTCCCTTTCCCTACTGAAAGACCTTCCGGATTCTTTAGAAAAGAAGCAGCAGCTCTCCAGAAGTTATTCTATGATGGGATGGGCAAAATATCATACGGATGACTTTGAACAGGCTTTTTCTTATTTTGAACATTCTCTGCAGCTCCGTAAAGAAACGCTTTCAGACGACAATGTGCTGATCGCCTGGGCATATTTCAACAGTGCCAGTGTACTGACTAAGATGAAAGAGACAGAAAAGGCCATTCAATATTATGAAGAAGCTATCAGGCGTTTCCTGCGGATTAACGAGATTGGTATCTGTGTACCTGCCTATATCTGTATCGCAGAAGCCTATCTTGATTTGAATGACTGCACAAAAGCTACGAATGCGTTGGAGCAGGCTTTTACTTATGAATATGAATATTATGGTGAAGAAAATTGCCGGAAATACTGGCTTTATGATATCAAATCTAAGATTTTGGAAAAGCAGGGTAAAAACGATGAAGCTGCCGAATACCGGCGCTGGTCTGAAGAAGAATATAAGAAATATATTCAAAGTCGCGAAACATAACTTCCATGTTTCAATATAAAACTATTCTCCCCCAGCATAGCTGGGGGATTAAACTTTTCATTCGCAATCTTTCTCCAGTTCAGGAAGCCGTATGTAGAGTTGATAAAGTTGTCGTTTTACTGTGATCTCAGGGATTCTTTTCTGATTTCAGACTATAGCTTCCAGACTATTTTTTATTATTTTATTAGTCATCTAACAGTACATCATTAACCACATCGTATGCATCTTCCAATGCATCCAACGCTTCCGTCAGAGTGTCTGCTTTATCCGCTTCACCGTCTTCTTCATATTCATCCAGTATATTTACCAGAGAATCTTTTACTTGTTGGATGGATGTTATCAGGTCTTTTAACTGTTCTTCTTTTGTTGATGTGGTATTTATATTTACTATTTTTCTCACGTTAATAACCTCCTGTGTTCTTGTCTATTTATTCTCTTGCTGATACATTTTCTTCCAGTGTTCTAATTCTTCCTGCATTTTTTTTAATTGTAATTTATTTTCTTTTAATTGCTGATCTTTCTCCTCTATTTCCATCTTTGATTCTTCCAGTTCTTCTCTTGTCTTATCCAGATCCTTCTGCATCTCATCTACCATCAGTTCTACACTATTCCGGTCCAGTTCCTGTAATTCTTTTGAAAACATTCCCATCACCTCATCTAAATCACGGCAGATCACATAGATTTGTTCATACATTTCTTTAAAATCCGAATATTTTTCTATGATACTCAGAATATCATCCGGCTCATCCATACACATAAACGCAAGCCATGCTTCCAGCCGATTATTTATAATCATCTTACTACTTTTATTGTGCTTAATACTACGAAAGTTGTCAAGCGTTACAAATAAATATTTCTGTAGAAGATTCATTTCCGCTCCTGTATCTGATTTCTGTTCAAAATGATGTAAATATACATCTCTAAATTTGTGTAACTGTGATGGACTTGTTTCAAACAAGACAATCGTGTATACATCTTTTATATCTCTATAACATGATTTTGTTTTCTTTCCTTCTTGTTTATTCTTTTTGCGTACTCTTCTGTATTGACGCAATAACAAATCTGCAGAATAACATGCACTTCGTTCTCCCGGAAACATATAACCATTCTTTTGTATCTCCAGATTGACAATACTTCCGTTTTCTAATTCTACCACGATATCCATAATCAGAATAGAATACCCATCCGAAAGTCCCGTCTCTTCATTCGGCAGTACTTCAAGTATTTTCACTTTCTGTTGAAGCAACAACGATAAAAATTCTTCTACTCTTTCTTCATAAATTTCTGGATTCAAAATAGCTTTACTAATGAAATCATACATCATTTTTACACCTTTTGTTCCTGTTACAAAAGCCAGAAATTCTTCTCTTTCATCTTCTTGCCAATTTTCATAGATTTCTTTCAGCTTTGAATTATTCTCAATTTCTTTTAAAACTTCTTCTTTTGTCCGAATCATCGGAAAATACTGTTGCAGCTTATTCATCATAGACAGCTCCTCCTTGTATCCAAGCAATATAAAATTATTAGTTACTTTGTCTTCATATCGGATAATTGTTTCGAATTTGAAATACCGAAATGAGATGCCCTCGGGCTTAGAATTTTTAGGAATATGAAACTTTTCTTTAAAGTTAATTTACAATAACACAAAAGGAAAGATTCTGCAATACTTCTGCAAAATCTTTCCCTTTGATTCTTCCAAGTGCTTCGGTAATTAAATTCTTACACTCATCTCATGCCATTCTTCCCCGCCCCAGGTTGACTGCGCGATTCCTTTATCTTTAAATCCGAATTTCTCATACATCGCTACCTTCGATTCCAGACAGGTAAGGATAATCTCTTTTCTTCCCCTTCCCCATTCTCTTTCGAGATACCGGCGTACCAGTTCTCTTGCAAGTCCCTGACTGCGGTATTCCGGCAGTACATCCAATCCCAGAAGCATGACATTCTTGCCTTCCGGATTATGCAGACTGGCATCTGTAAAGAACTCGTCTTTTAATATCTCATCATCCGTCGCTAGTCCATTTAAAAAACCTGCCATTTTTCCATTTTCTTTATCAATCGCTACCAGAAATAAATCCGCAATTCCGGCAACACGGTCTTTCATATGCTTCTTAGAGCAGGCTTCATTCGGTGGAAAGCAGATTCTTTCAATCTCTGCCGCTTCTTCTGCTTCGTTCTGTTTTATGTTTCTAAATTCATATCTTTCTGAAATATGTGTATCTGTCATTTGTTTTTCTCCAATCCCATTACCGTATAAAATGTGTCGCAATTCGTTCTTCCTGTTCCGGTAATCCGAACTGTTCTTTTCCAAGCGCAATACTCTTCATCAAGAATGTCATATTTCTTGCAAGTGTACGCATCGTCTGTTTTCCTTCTCCGTCCTGCTCTGACTCACCCGGCATACGTCCATGAATGCTGTTCCAATACTGGCTTGATGCAACCGGCATTCCGGAGATTGTAAAATACTTGTTCAATTCATCAAATGTTGCCGAACAACCACCGCGTCTCGCACATACAACACTTGCTCCGACTTTCATCGTCTTGTCAAAATGACTGCTGTAGAACAAACGATCAAGACAGGCAATCAGTGTCGCATTTGCTGACGCATAATATACCGGGCTTGCAACGACAAGTCCATCGGCTTCTTCAAACTTTAGTGCCAGTTCATTTACCATATCGTTGAATACACATTTGCCTTTCTCATAGCAGGAACCACAGGCGATACAGCCTCGAATATCTTTATTGCCGACCAGTATGATCTCTGTCTCGATTCCGTTATCTTTAAATACCTGTTCCATTTCTTTTAATGCAACAGATGTATTGCCATTAGCCCGTGGGCTTCCATTTAACATTAACACTTTTAAATTTTGCTGCATTGATTTGTTCCCCTTTCAATGATTCTCTTCCTGACAGATATTTCTTTCAGGATTCGCAAGTTTTTATGCTCATATCCTTAGCGTTCTGAATTCCACCGCATGCTTCCTCTTCCAGATTGGGAACAAATTCCGCTGACACACATAATTCTCCCTCTCTTTGATCGCAACCGCCTGAAAAAACGTCTTCCACATCTCTGTATATTCATCTTCATACTGTTCTGTTTTACGAAGTGACTCAAATTCGTCATCCGTCAGATAACGCAGATAGTTTGTTCCGTCTTTTGGATGTACGCATGCTGTTTTCCGGTTATCATCTATGATCATCCAATGTTCTGATGGCATCCGGTCCGCAAAATGTCTGCCAACCAGCATGATCACATCACTTTTGGGTTCCAGATGACTGACATAGACCTTTCTGTCCAGCGACTGGAATCGTGCAAATTCATTAAAATGATGGCTTTCATTACCGACTTTCCGCCGAAGTTCCAACATGCGCATCACATGAGGATTCGAATACTGTTCCAGTACCTTACTTCCCACTGCAAATCCGACACGCAGAAAATTATAGATTGCCTGTAACGCATCTTCCTCCGCAGAAAGGGTTGCATAATATACATCCAGATATGCTTCATCGGAAATATCCCTACGAACAGAACGGATTACTTTTTCTGCTTTCACATTATCCCCGTCTACATGGACATATTCATCAAACATTGTCTGCTGTAATATCGGTTCTTTCTTTAATTGTATCTGATCATGACCGATTCGTAAAGCTTCCGACCAGGCATCATAGATGCAGGTCATAATGTCCTCCAGACGATCCTTACAAGTATATATCTTCATAATTTCCTACCCTATCCCAAAGTCTGCCAACGACAATTGCACATAAGATTCATTGGAATGTTCTATATTCCATACATCTTTCTTATCTACACTCACCAGTTGTCTCATAATATACGATGCTTCAACCGGTGTATGATACATCTGTTTTCCCCCACAGGTAATAAAATAATGTGCCCGCTTAAGTACCACACCCATCTTCTTTAAACTTGCAAAATCCAGTCTTCCATGCCGTCTTGCATGTGTGATCCGACTGGCGGATTTGGGACCGATTCCCGGTACCCGAAGCAGTCTCGCATAACTTGCAGTCTCTATTTCCACAGGAAATTGTTCGAGATGGCGTAATGCCCAGTCACACTTTGGATCGATCAGTTCATTGAAATCCGGCTTTTCTTCCGACAATAATTCACCTGCCTGGAATCCATAAAATCTAAGCAGCCAATCTGCCTGATAGAGGCGGTGTTCACGCAAAAGCGGTGTCGGTGTTCCAAGCCCCGGCAGTGCATCATCCTCATTCAGCGGAATATATGCTGAGTAAAACACTCGTTTCAGATCAAAGCCCTGATACAACTGCTGGGTCGTCTGCAATAATGTATAGTCACTTTCCCCCGTCGCACCGATGATCATCTGTGTACTCTGCCCAGCAGGTGCAAAACGACGCTTTAAACCAGACATATCATGGGGTGCCAACTGATATGCATTGTCCCATGTAAGGAGTCCATCCACTCTCCCCATTTCTTTTTGAGAAGGCAAAGTTCCGTCCTTTCCATCCGACAGTCTGTCTGTCTTCTTTTTTTCTTCCAGGCTTTCCCGATAATTCCTTTTGGATATTTCCGAAAAAATGCCGTTATTTAACAGTTGATTTCCCCTGCTTCTTTCCATATATGCTGTCTTTCCGATGGCCATCCGATGTGCAGCAATTGTATTCTGAACCTTTCCCATAGGATTAAGGATTGTCTTCATTGTCTTATTCGGTGCAAGAGTCCGAAGACTCTCTTCCGTCGGAAGTTCCAGATTCACACTGATACGGTCGGCCAGATATCCCGCTGCGGCAAGAAGTTCATCCGAAGCTCCCGGAATCGTCTTCACATGGATATATCCGTTAAAATGATATTTTGTGCGAAGCAGCAGTAAAGTCTCACACATCTTTTCCATCGTGTATGTCGGATTTTTCAAAACTCCGGAGCTTAAGAAAAGACCTTCTATATAGTTACGCCTATAAAACTCAATCGTCAGTTCACAGATCTCTTCGGGTGTAAATGTTGCCCGTTTCACATCGTTACTTGCACGATTAATGCAATATTTACAATCATAGGCACAATGATTTGTCATCAGAATCTTTAATAAAGAAATACATCTTCCGTCCGCTGCAAAACTGTGACAGATGCCGCATGCCTCTGTATTGCCGAGTTCTCCTTTCTTTCCACGGCGGCTGGAACCACTTGACGTACATGCCACATCATATTTTGCCGCATCAGCGAGAATCTGTAATTTCTCCTGTGTTGTATAATTACTGTTTTTGATTTCTATATTCATAGTTTCATTATACAAACAAGCGTTCTTGTTTTCAAGTGTTTTTCGAACATTTGTTCTTTTTATCTACTATACATGCCTGCTATCTTTATTTTTTCAGGAAATGTTCCCTGTTCGGATATACCTGCCTGAAAGCCTCAAGCGCCGCCTCCTGTAACAGCGCAAACTCTTTCTCCATATGAAGCAGATGCGGTGCATGAAAAGCGATCATACTAATCTGCTGCGCAATCTTTTTTGTCACCCCTTCTTCTGACATCTGTCCCATTCCAAATACAAGTGACGTAAATGCTCTTCCTCCCCTGCTGACTTCAATGAATTTCAGAAAGACATTCTGAAGCTCCTGCAAAAGAATTTCCTTATATATTTTTTCCTGAAGCAGTGATTCTGACAGCCCCAAAGTGGCAGCTATCTTCGCTCCCTGCTTTCTCCGTTTTCCTCCCAGATCCACTGTCGTACCCTCTGCCAGATATTTCATTTCCATAAGACATCTCATAAATTCATCTTTTACGGGTGTTCGTTTTCCATATCTTGCAATCCATAACTGTTTCCGGTATTTGTCTTTCTCCGACTCTCCGTCGCCGGTATTTGCTTTTAATAACTCCAGTCTTTTTACCGGATCTGTTTCTTTGTAAAATGCAATTATCCATGCGTTATCCATTTTCTATTTCCTCATTATTGTGTTCAAAAAATGATCTACATTACTGCTATCCACACGGCAATATTCGGAGACATAATATCTGCCTTCCTTTAAATGTTTCCGATTTGTGTCTTTTCCACAGACAATCTCTACCGATAATTTCGCCAATTCCATTGCCTGATCCTCTTTATCATTATAGACGGTTCCCTTCATTTTTCCAGTCTTGATTGCCTCCAGCGCATCGTCCAGACCGTCAATTCCAAATATGACAGGCCAGTTCCGGCAGTCATATCCGGCCTTCTGCCAGGCTGCCACTGTTCCCAGTGCCATCTCATCATTATTGGAAATAACCAGTTCTATCTCATCTCCATATTGTTCAATAAGACGACTCATCCTGTTTTCAGCCTGTCCACGGTTCCAGTCTGCAAACTGATAACTCAATTTTTCAAGATTAATCCCCTGTTCAAGCAAGGTCTTAACCGAATAGTCTGTTCTGCTGATGGCATCCTGATGTCCGGCCTCTCCTTCCAGAAGTATATACTGAATCTTCCCATCCTGATTCTTATCAACTTCCGGATGATTCTTAATATAATCCGCCACAATTTCTCCCTGCATGATCCCGGACTGCTCTGCGTTACATCCTATATAATACAGCTTCTCCCATTGCATCAGATCCTCCCTGACCGGCTCCCTGTTAAAAAAGAGAACCGGGATATCTTCTTGTTTTGCCATCCTGATAATACGGGATGGTGCCGTTCTGTCAACCAGATTCACACACAATACATCACAGCCGGCGTCAATCATCTCCTCAACGATCTCATTTTGATCCTGCTGATTATCATCGCCGTTTTTTACCGTTGTGATGATTTTCATATGATCTGTTTCCATTTTTTTCAGATTCTCTTTTAACTGATCCGTCATAGCATTGATAAATGGATCATCCTGCGTATAGGTTACAACTCCTATCCGGATGATATGATCTGTCTTTACACTCTTGTCTTCACATCCGGTAATCAGAAAAGCAATCAGCAGGATAACTGCTATCATACTTCTTCTTTTTCTGTTTTTTTTACTCATAAGAATATAAGAACCTTTCCAAATTATCATTTAATGAAAATTCATCTCTGTCAAACACCTTTATCTCTGTCTTATGGCCTTTTAGCCTGTAGAATCTGTGTTCCAGCCTTTGTGCCATTTCCCCGACACTTTTATATCCGATCTCATAGGCATCCGGAACCACCAGTCCCTGGATATTTCCGTTATCCAATAACACTACCGCTTTTACACTGCTCCCAATGCCATATATGTCCGCTCCCTGATATGAATCTTCATCAGACTGCTCGCCTAGTTCTTCCAATGCATGTGGATCCAGAACTACTATTGCATCTACTTTATCTTTTTTACTCACTTTTTCATAGATATTCTGATCTTTTTTCCGGTAACAATACCAGTCGATCTCACTTTTGGTATCTTTCAGCGAATCCTTTAATCCCCGGATCGCATCCTGATCTGACTTTGATTCTTTCCAGTTTGCGACAACTCCGATTTTCTGCCGCTTCTTTCCCAGCTGCTTTCCAAGTTCAGAACCTATCTTATAATAATCCGGTCCGATTACCGGATTACCGGAATTCCCGCCTTCTTTGGAATATACATCCTCCATGATCAGTGTGTATGGCGTCTTGGCACACTGTTTTTTTAACATGTCTTTCGTATCACTTCCCGGTGCCGGACATATGATAAATGCATCTATATTGTTGTGCTTCTGCTCTTTTATAATTTCTTTTTCCATCTCTGCATTTTCAATTTCATCTGTATTACAGATAATCATATGAAGATTGTTTATTTTCGCCGACTGCTTCATCCCTTTAATCAATGAATTCCACCGGTTATCTCCTGATTCCGGTAAGATCACCGCCACTCGTTTTTCCGGCACATCCCGGTCAAAAATCTTCCATGCAAAAAATAATGTCAGTATCAGGAAAATACACTCCAGTATCAGGAATGTAATTTTATTCTTTTTCATCTACATCCCTCCCCTGTATATATTTCTGCATCTCCAATTGTTCCGCATTCTCCTTTGTATATGGAATTGCCGGTATATGGATAACAACCCTGGTCCCCTCATCCGGTTCACTATATATCTCCAGGCCATATTGCTCACCAAACATCAGCTGAATTCTGGAATGCACATTGATTACGCCAACACCCGAACCATGTTTTGGAACTTTATTGTTATCTTTCAGGATATTTTCCAGAACTTCTTTTCGCATTCCCATTCCATTATCTTCTATAATAATGTAAATATCGTCTTCTTTCTTTTCTCCCCGGACTGTGATTTTTCCTTCATCGTCCTCATCCATATTTCCCACGCCGTAATAAATTGCATTTTCGAGAATCGGCTGAATGACTAATTTTACAATACAATAATCTTCTATCTCTTTATCAGTCTGAAATTCCATTTGAAAACGTTCTTTATAACGCACAAGCTGGATATTCATATAGCTTCTGCTGTGCTGAAGTTCATCTTTAACCGGAATGATCGTCTTTCCGCGGGACAAACTGACTCTTAAAAGCTTTGCCAGTTCGGAGATCATAATAACTGCTTCTTCATTTTTCTGTGCTTCGATCATCCAGGTAATAGATTCCAGTGTATTATACAGAAAATGTGGATTAATCTGACTTTGTAATGCATCCAGTTCACTTTTTCTCCGTTCATTCTGCTGACGGATAATTTCCTCCATAAGCGTCTCAATCCGTTCATATGATCTTTGAACAGAATAACCCAAATGTCGTATTTCTGAAGAACCTCCTATGTAAATATCCGTTTTTCCTCCTGCTTCATATGTTTTAACCGATTCATCCAGTTTCCGAATCGGTTTGGATATTTTTCTGGAAATCAGCCTGTTTCCTTCCAGAAGCATCATCATAAGAACCATGATTGTTGTAAAGATATAATATCTGAAATTGTTAATTCTTGCAGTCTGCACGCTCTCCGGTACAACTCCGATCAGTTTCCATCCTGTATAGGCAATGTTGCCAACCACTACACTTTCCTTGTGTCCATCTGTTGTGATCTCATAAGTGCCCTCCTCATACCCGGAAGCCTTCAGACTATTCTCTTCAAACAGTCCTCTAGCCATCTCTGTTTTTCTCGGATGATAGATCATCTGTCCGTCACGACTGATCATATAATAATAGATTCCTTCCGAAGAATCATTAATCTGCTTTAAGACATCTTCGATCACCGAATATTTCATATCTACAAGAAGGACTCCGCTTCCCGGAATCTCCCCATCGTTTATATCCACGTAACGGCTCAGTGAAACAACCCAATGATAACGATACAGACCATCTTCATACAAATTCTGAATATGCGGAATGGAAAAATGTACATTTTCAATTGCACTCTCGGCATTCTTATACCAGTCCTGTCCTTTTACATCTATATTTTCTTTTTCAACAGCAACCGGTTCCGAAGCAATCAACCGGCCTTCATTCCCATATAATGCCAGACTCTCGATTTTATCCGAATTCACCTCATATAATAAGCTGAACTGTTCAGCAAATTTTTCGCTGGATATATCAAATTCCTGAACGATATTATAATTCGCTGCATCAAAAATCTGCCGGATATCTAACAGGTCCGAATTCACCCTGTCTACTGTGCTTTCCACCGTCGCCTCTGTATTTGATACTGCCATCTTATCAATCGCAAGCTTAAATCTTTGATACAAAAGGAATCCCATAGTTACAATCGTGACAAGTGTAATCGCCATAAGAACAGACATGATGATCGACTGTATATTAAATACAACATTTTCTTTTAAATCCGAATCTCTTTTTCCTTTTTTCACGCTTTTTCCTGTTCCCTTCATAAGGATTACTGTTCTACTTTACAGATGCTCTATACTTCGAAGGAGAAACTCCGAACTTCTTTTTAAATACATAACTAAAATAATTGGCATCGAGATACCCCACTTTTTCAGCTATTGTGTAACTTTTCTCATCTGTATTCAATATCATCTCTGCTGCAATATCCATTCTGTAATCTGTTAAATAAGAGATAAACGATTTTCCCGCTTCTTTTTTAAATACAGAAGAAAAATAAGAATTCGATACAGCTAGAACCGCACATACCTCGTCCAATGATATATCCGCCTCCATATACCTTTCTTGCACAATGTTCTGTGCTTCCACAATGAGCCGTCTGGCAGAACTGTTTCTTGCACATTTCAGCTTTTCACTGATCGTTTCCGACATCTGCACAATCCATGCTGTCAGTGAACTCTCATCCATCTGCGATACTTTTTCGTAAATATTCTGCATATTACCGGATATTTTATTGAAATCCAGCGAATTATCTGTACAGAACTTAAAAAATCCACTGACGATCTCCATTGTAGCAAGATTATACTGACTCATGGTTTCTGTATTTTTATGAAGCTTTTCCATCTCCCCATGTGCTGCCCGCTCTATCTCTGCCGAATCTCCTATACGAATTGCACGAAATAACGTCTGCATCCTTGACTCTTCTGACTGAACCGGTTTGATCTGTTCCTTCGGAACAATCTCTCCAATATTAATTGCCCGTTTTGTTCCGTATAAAACCCTGTAAGAAACTGCTTCTCTTGCCCGTTCATAGGAAAGACTGATCTCATACAGGCTGTCACACACGGTTCCGATTCCCGCTGTAACAACTGCCCCCATGATGCGGTACGCCCACCGACAGAATCTGTCACAGGCATCTGTTATCTGGGTAATCTTATCTTCCACATCCAGTTCCAGAATCAGCAGTGTATTTCCCATATATATAAATTCTCGACAGTTCCACTGATCCATCAGTCTCTGCTTGATCTCTCTTTCTACCGACATGGATAAAAGCAGTGGGTTCATGCCTTCTGGCACATGGTTCTCCGATGTGTGGAAGATTACACAACCAAAAAGAGGTCCTTTCATATCTACCTGATATGCCTGTAAAAACCTTTCATAATCATGTTTTTCTACTCTTCCTTCAATTAATGAAATAAAAAAATTGGACTGTAATTTCGGAAGTACTTCCTGAAAATAATCATTTAATTTTTTTACATTTAATTTTTCTTCTCTTTCCCTGTCCAGCGTATGTTTCAGATTAGTCAGACTTTCTGACAATTCTGTTGCATTGACCGGTTTGAGCATATATTCCTTGATTTCCAAATGCACTGCTTCTTTCGCATATTCAAACTCATCAAATCCCGTACAGAGCATGATATAAATATTCGGATATTCCCGATTCAGCCTTCTGGATAACTCTAACCCGTCCATATAAGGCATCTTAATATCCGTCAGCACCACATCCGGCTGGAGTTTTTCTACTAATTCCAGTGCTTTCACCCCATTTGTCGCACTTCCTGCCACCTCAAACCCCAGATCATTCCAATGAATTTTTTTCTCTATCATATCGATGACTTCGGCTTCATCATCTACGAGAATCACTTTATATCGTTCCATCTTTTTCCCCTTTTTCATGGCCGCTATACGTTTATTCCAGTATAACAAATTTACGTCTCTTATAACATATTCAAATACAAAATCTGCCTTCAAAATTTTTTTACTCACAAATTCCTTTCAAACGCATCATGTTGAAAAAACCGTCCCTTTCATCTTTCCGATGAGCAGGACGGTCTACTTCTTTTTGTATAAACCTGTATAAACAGTCTTTTATTTATTATTTCTTCTGTACATATTTCAGACAGTCAAGTGTTACTGCTGCCAGAATAATGATACCTTCAAAAATAAACTGAAGGTTTGTATCAATACCAAGAACCGTCAAAGAATAGGTCAATGATGTAAAGATCAGTACACCTGTCACAACTCCCGATATCTTACCAATACCACCGGTAAAGGAAACTCCACCAACTACGCAGGCTGCAATGGCGTCCATATCCCATCCCTGTCCGTAAGCGGCACTACCGGATCCAACCATTCGTACACACTCCAGCCATGAACCGAATCCATAAAGGATACCTGCAAGGATAAATGCTCCCATCGTTACTTTAAATACCGAGATTCCTGATACAGCTGCCGCCTCTGGATTTCCACCAACTGCGTATAAATTTTTTCCAAATGTTGTCTTATTCCAGATAAACCATACAACAGCAATCGCAACTACTGCCCATAAAATAATCATCGGAAAACGTCCTGCCTGTGGAATAAAAATATTTGGGATTGTCGGATCAATCGCACCAAAAGAAACTCCTTTTGTAGCATATGTAACAAGACCAAAGATGATCAACATATTTGCCATCGTTGAAATAAATGGATGCATCTTAAATCTTGCCATGAAAAATCCGGCTGTCATTGCAAATACAGTTGTGAAAAGTATACACACACATAATGCTAATATAGCTCTTGATGCCGGTGCCATACCCGAAAAATCAAAAACATGTCCAAACACAGTACCTGTGTTAATTCCGTTATGCATGATAATGGTTGCTGTAACCATACCCATACCAACCATACGTCCTACAGAAAGGTCTGTACCTGTCAGAAGGATCAGACCGGCAACTCCAAGTGCAAGGAACATTCGCGGTGAAGCCTGCTGCAAAATGTTAAGGATGTTTGTGGTTGTAAAAAGCTGTGTATTTTTCACGAATGGTGTAATAATACACAATGCGATAAAGATCATGATAATTACAATATACAGACCGTTCTTATACAAGAACTGTGTCATATTAAATGTGTACTTGTAATTTTCAAAATTCTGTGCCTGCTTCTGTGCAAATGTATATTTTGACATTCTGAGCAGATCGATCAGGTGGAACTTATGCATGTATGCATCATGTTTTCTATCCTTGATCTCCTGGATCCTGGATTCATGTGTCATCTGCGCATCATATAATTTATTCTTATATGTGTATTTTTCAGCTTTGATCTCTTCTGCATCTTTCAGGCTGCTGACTGCCTTCTTATGTTCTTCCTGCAGATCCGCTTTTAATTTTTCAAAATTACTGTTTTCCGCTTTTTTCTCTGCTTCGCAGCTCTTTGCAACAATGTTATAATACTCACTGTTGTAATGTTTGGAAAGAAAACCTTCAGCATCTGCGATCAGTTTTGCAATCTGCTGTTTATTTGCATCTTCTGTTGCTTTTGCCTTCTCTAGATTCTTCTTACATTCCCCGATAATCTTATTCTGTTCTTCTTTTGTTAAGTTCTTATTCTCTTTTGCTATTGCAATCTGATTTTTTAAACTGTTGACTTTGTCAGATCCTTCCACACGCAGTGCATCGATCTGCTCCTGTATTTTTCCAACATATTCGTCAATCGGTTTCAAAAGTATTGCTTCTTCTTCAGCCGAAATGATAATGCTTTTTTCTGCCATCTTCCATACCCCTCTCTGTTACAGATATTTTGCACTGAGTCTCAATAATTCTTCCTGGTTCGTCTCTTTTGTATTTACGATTCCGGCCAGTCGTCCGTTTGACATAACACCGATACGGTTCGTAATACCAAGAATCTCCGGCATCTCAGAAGATACAACAATAATTGTTTTCCCCTGCTTTGCCATATTGATGATCAGTTCGTAAATCTCATATTTCGCACCAACATCAATTCCTCGTGTCGGATCATCCATCATGAATACACTCGGTGAACGCTCCAGCCATTTTCCGAAGATTACCTTCTGCTGATTTCCTCCGGAAAGACTTGTGATCATATCATCCGGGCCCATACACTTTGTATGCATGATTTTAATCTCTTCCGCAGTTGCACGTACCATTCTGTCATGTGACAGCACTGCACCATTCTTATAATGGTTCATGTTAGCGATGGTCGTATTAAATGTAATATCGCCTTTTAAGAACAGACCATTAGCTTTTCTTTCTTCTGTGATCAGGGCAAATCCATGATCCATTGCATCTCTCGGCGATGAAAAGTTCATGAGCTTTCCATCGTATATTACATTTCCTTCTGCTCTTGTGCGGATTCCGAAGATTGTTTCTAAAAGTTCCGTACGTCCGGCACCAACCAGACCGTAAAATCCAAATATTTCTCCTTTTCTGATATCAAAGGATACATTTTGAATCTTTGGTGCATATTTTGACGAAAGATTCTGTACAGAGAGAATCTTCTCTCCGGGCTCATTGTCAACAGGTGGAAATCTGTTATCCAGCGAGCGCCCAACCATTGCCGATATCAGTTCATTCATATCTGTATCTTTGCACTCTTTTGTCATAACCAGACTACCATCTCTGAGCACAGATATCTCATCACATATATTGAATATCTCATCCATCTTATGTGATATATAAATCAGCGAAATTCCCTGTGCTTTCAACTGACGCATCATCTTGAAAAGTTTCTCAACTTCCGGTGCTGTCAGGGATGAGGTTGGTTCATCCAGTACAATTACTTTGGAATGATAGGAAATAGCTTTTGCAATCTCACACATCTGCCGCTGGGACACAGACATTTTTTTCATTGGCTGTGTCAGATTTGCTGTGATTCCAAGCTGTCTGAAGAGATTTGCAGTTTCCTTTTTCATTCTTCCTTCATCGACAATTCCAAAAGAATTCTTTGGATATCGTCCAAGAAACATATTATCTACAACGCTTCTTTCAAGACATTGGTTCAATTCCTGGTGTACCATCGCTACTCCGTTTTCCAGTGCATCTTTTGGTCCCGAGAAATTTACTTCCCTGCCGTCTAATATAATTGTCCCCTCATCTTTCTGATAAGTACCAAAGAGACATTTCATCATTGTCGATTTTCCGGCACCGTTTTCACCCATAAGTCCCATAATGGTCCCAGGTTTGACATTCAGGCTTATATGTTTCAGAACTTTGTTTCTACCGAATGACTTACTCATGCCATTGATCGATAAGATGTATTTATTCTTATCTACTGTCATAACTCTGCTTCCTTTTCTTGATGAAAGAAGGGTATCATCTCTGACACCCCTCTGCGTTTCATTCATTTACCATTTAACCAGTCTCTTATTTTGAGAGAAGTGATGTGTATGCTGATGCATTGTCTGTCTTAACCATGTTAATTGCAAATGCATCATATTCGTTTGGATTTCCGAGACGGTTTGTGATGTTTGACTCTGTCTGTCCATCTCCACCGATGTAATCAACCTTCAGGTTAAGGAGATCATCATAGTTCTCAAGAAGTGGCTGGTATGTTGAGCTCAGGAAGTTGTCTGATGCATTGTAAATATCAAGCCATACTTTCTTAGATGGACTCTTGCTTGAATCAAGCTGTTTTGACACTTTGTCATAAATCTTTGTTGAATCTGTAAAGTCTTTGTAATTATCAGCTGTTACTGCAACATTTAATGCGTAGTAAGATCTGTCTTCTTCGCTGTATCTGTAATCTTCACCTTCTGTCAGGCAGTTACCGGCATCATCTGCTGTACCAATACCTGTATCCACGTCTGCTCCGTCAAGTGCGTTACGGAGTACTCTTAATGTCAGATAAGCCTGAACATCTGCATGCTGAGAGATTGTTCCGCCGTATCCTTCAGCGATTGCTGCAACAGCGTCACTGTTTGCATCATATCCAAATGTAGGAACTTTGTTATCTTTTGCCCATGCATTAAACATTGACATTCCCATACCATCATTGTTAGAAACAACAATATCGATCTGATCTCCGAAAGAAGCTTCCCATGTTCCGATTGCGTTACCTGCTGTAGCCGCATCCCATGTTGCCCCTGCTGAGTTCTTCATTTCCTGAGAAGCAAGCTCACGGACTGTAAATTCTTTTCCGTCTACATCAATCTTAGCATCCTGGACAACTTTTGCTTTTCCGTCTACGTTTGTTCCTGCCGGCTTGGAAGCAACTTCGTCACCTTCTTTAACTCCTGTTCCAAGTGCCGCACGAACACCACGTGTACGTGCGATAGAATCATTATGTCCGATGTCACCGATTGCAAGTACGTATCCGATAACTCCATCACCATTTCTGTCAATCTTATCAGCATTTGCTTTGATATAATCAACAACCATCTCTCCCTGAAGTTCTGCTCCCTGATTAGCATCAAATCCTACATAATAAGTATCTTTGTTGAAATTCAACGCTTCTTTGTCCAATTCCCCTGTTGAACTATTAGAAGGTTGACGGTTAAACCAGCAAAGCGGTTTGTCCTTATTGGCTACAGAACTGCTGTCTGAAGATCCTGACGATTTTGAATCACCTGACGAAGATCCTCCGCAGCCTGCCAGTGATAATGCAAGTGTTGCTGCCATCATGAGTGCAAATACTTTTTTCTTTTTCATTTTCTTTCCTCCTGTTTTGTGCGTTTTGTTTTTAATCGCGTCTAACTCATTGACTAATCTCATTATAATTACAACACTATTTTTTTGACATAGAATATTTTTGGATTAATTATCAATATTTTTATATTAATCTATGTTTTTTTATATATTTTATCCAATTGTGCAGAATCTGTCTCTACTATATATAATATAAAATAAAAAAACTGCGATAATAACCTTCACGCTATTACCACAGTTTCTCTTATATGTTCTTATTACGAATAAAATAATGATTAAGCTGTTGCTTTCTTATCATCTGTTTTTTCAAGAAGTTTCTTTACACCCTGGATTGCAACCAACACACCAAGGATCAGAAGCAATACGGCAAAAATCAGCTGTAATGTATTTCCAAGATCCAGCCCTGTTGTCAGGAATGCTTTTGTCAGTTTCACGATCGTCATACCAAGTGCTGTAAATGTAACAGCCATCATGAATACCATTGGTCCCCAGAGCATGAATCCCTGGCGCTTCGTTTTCTTAAGGAATACCGCACAAGCTACCAGTGCCAGTACAGATAACAACTGGTTGGCTGAACCGAATAAAGGCCAGATCTCTGCATAACCGACTTTTGTCAGGAAATATGCAAGTACCAGTGTAATAACCGTTGCAAAGTATTTATTCGTTACCACTTTTAAGAATGGACTCATGTTATCCTGATCTACATCATCATCGAGGAAGAATTCCTGGAATGACAGACGGCCTACTCTGGCTACGGAATCCAGAGAAGTCAGTGCAAATGCGGATACTGCCAGATTAATCAGCGTAAACACAAGAGAGTGTGGCAGTCCGATGACTGACAGGAAGTTCGCAATCGCTCCGGCGAAAATCTGAGGCTGTGTTGTCAGTCCCTGTGCTGCTGCTTCACCTTTGGCAAAAGATGCAACTGCGATCAGTGCAATAACTGCAAGCATACTTTCCATTAACATTGCTCCGAATGATACAGGAAGCATGTTCTTCTCATTCTTAATCTGTTTGGATGCTGTACCGGAAGATACCAGTGAATGGAAGCCGGAAACCGCACCACAAGCGATCGTTACAAATAAGATTGGGAACATATACTGTCCATCTACGTTAAAGCTTGTGAATGCCTGAAGGTTACAAGATGGATTTGCTACAAATACACCAACAATCGCACCAACAATCATAAAAATCAAAAGGTAACTATTCAGATAGTCACGAGGCTGAAGAAGTGCCCATACAGGAGCGACACTGGCAATCAGGATGTAAACGAAGATGATGAGATGCCATGCATCCAGTCCTACATACATTGGGAAGTGAAGTCCCAGTGCGATTGCTGCTACCAATAATACGATTGCAACCGCTGTATTAATCCACTTGTTGAATTTCGTATACTTCAAAAACATTCCAAGTCCGACTGCTTCTAAGATAAATATCATAGAAGTAGTTGCGACTGCACCGTTAGCTGCAATTTTTGTTACTTTTCCGGCTTCACTTACTGAGAATCCATTAAAGGTTCCGGCTACAACATCAGCAAAAGCTGCAACGACCAGAATACAAAACAGCCAGCAGAATAACAGGAATAATTTCTTACCTAATTTTCCGATATATTCTTCAATGATATATCCGATTGTACGTCCTTTATTCTTTACAGATGCATACATAGATGCGAAATCCTGAACGGCTCCAAAGAATACCCCTCCGATTAAGATCCACAAAAGTACCGGAAGCCATCCGAAGATTGCTGCCTGGATCGGTCCGTTGATCGGACCTGCACCTGCGATTGATGCAAACTGGTGACCGAATACGACGTTCGTATCGGCCGGTACATAGTCAACCCCGTCTTCCATCTCATATGCCGGAGTTTTGGCATTTGGGTCAATGCCCCATTTGTTCTGGAGATAACGACCATAAAGAAGATATGCTCCACCAAGCACAACAATGGCAATGATCATCATTAATATTCCACTCATAAAACAATCCCTCTTCTTTCTCTTTAAAGTAAATATATAAAAAAACGCCTTCGCTATCCTTTCGGATAACAAAGGCGGAATATTCTTCCGTGGTACCACTTCGTTTTACTGCAGTCATCACTAACCACAACCACTTGTTACTGTCAAAATATCTAACAGTTTCTTCTGTAACGTGAAGACAACGTCCCGGCTTACTCGATACCTGACTATGTTGATTCTTCCAACCTGTATATTTCAGCGGGATGCTCCTGGGTGATATCATAAAATACTTTCTGCCGTTTCACACCATCCAACGGCTCTCTGAATTCCAGTTAACTTTTATGACGTATCCCTTTCATTGCATTTCTTATTTACTTTTTTAGCTTACTTAATGTTTTACACTTTTTTCTTGTAAAGTACAAGAGTGGAATTAAACATAATTTACAAAAATACAGTTCTATTTTTGTGCATTTTTTCACATTATATAATTCCGGTTATCTCTTCTACAGATTTCACAAAATAATCTGCTCCATCCAGTTCTCCCTTCTCACCATAGCCATACAGGCATCCGATAAACGGACTTTTACAGGATCTGGCACATTCCAAATCCTGTCTTCTGTCTCCGATCACCAGATAAGGTCCCGGATAGTCCCGGATAACTTCCTGCACAATCTCCGTCTTAGGGCAGAAACCATACGATTCACAGTCATAAAACTGTTCAAACCATCTTTCCATTCGGAATTCTTCCCAATGTGCTTTGCGGTATGCCACTTTACAGTTGCTTAAGATCACAAGATGATATCCTCTGTTCTTCAAAGCTGTAAGCATCTCTTCCGCTCCCGGATACCACACTGCCCGGTGCTTCCTGATCTGCCTGACCATGGAATCTCCCACGATCGCACTCGCCTGATCTTTGTATCTCTGATCTAATTCCGGCAGAAATGTATCCCACATTTCTTTGCTATTTAAGCCCAGCCATCCTGCGATCTGCGCCGTCTCTATCTTCTGTTCCTCTACAACATTCTGTTCTGACAACCACTGATAAGCTTCCCTGAACGCCGGCTCATAGATTCCAAGAGTATTATGTATCGTTCCATCATAATCAAAAATGATTGTTTTCACCATCGGCTGCACCTGATTAAAGCTGCTTCATCAGATTTACCATCTCAATTGCGGACAATGCACAGTCATATCCTTTATTTCCTGCTTTACTTCCTGCACGTGCGATAGCCTGTTCGATATTCTCTGTTGTGATCACTCCGAATAATACCGGAATTCCTGTTGCAAGTTCAACCTGCGCGATTCCTTTGGCCGATTCATTACACACCAGATCATAGTGGGAAGTATCCCCGCGGATAACTGCTCCCACGCAGATGACTGCATCATACTTTCCGGACTGTGCCATCTTCTGTGCAGTCAGCGGAATCTCAAATGCTCCCGGTACCCATGCAGCCGTAATGTTCTCTTCTTCTACCCCATGTCTTACCAGCCCGTCGACGGCTCCGCCCAATAACTTATTCACAATGATCTCATTGAATCTGGCAGCCACGATTCCGACTTTCATTCCCTCAGGTGCTACTACTTTTCCTTCTACTAAATTGATCTGTCTCATGATTTCTTCCTCCTGTTATTCATTAAATCTTTTTATAATTCTATTTCTTTGAAAATGTGTCCCATCTTTTCCTGTTTTGTCTTCATATATTTCAGATCATACTTCTGCGGTGGGATCTCCAGCGGTACTCTTTCATTGATCTTCAGTCCAAACCCACCAAGTCCATAGACTTTGTCCGGATTATTGGTCAGAAGTCTCAATGACTTCACTCCGAGATCCGATAATATCTGCGCTCCGATCCAGTACTCTCTGAGATCCGGTGCAAATCCCAACTTTACATTGGCCTCTACCGTATCATATCCCTGCTCCTGCAGTGCATATGCCTTGATCTTATTGAGCAGCCCGATTCCTCTGCCTTCCTGCCTCATGTAAAGAATGATTCCTCTGCCTTCTGCTTCTACCTGACGCATCGCTGTCTGAAGCTGCAGACCACAGTCACATCTAAGCGAGCCAAATGCATCACCTGTCAGGCACTCTGAATGTACCCTGCAAAGTACATCTTCACCGTCTCCGATATCACCTTTTACCAGTGCAAGATGATGTTCTCCTGTAATATCATTGATATATCCGTGAAGTCTGAAATCTCCATACTGCGTCGGAAGGTCTGCAACCGCTTCTTCTTTTACATGTTTTTCATGGATTCTCATGTAATCCTGAAGATCACGGATCGTAATAAATGTAAGATTATGCTCTTTTGCAAGTTCCCACAACTGTGGTGTACGCATCATTGTGCCATCTTCTTTCATAATCTCACAACACACGCCGCATTCTTTCAATCCAGCCAGTCTCACCAGATCAGTCGTTGCCTCTGTGTGTCCGTTCCGCACCAGGACTCCGCCTTTTCTGGCAATGAGTGGAAATACATGTCCCGGTCTTCTGAAATCTTCCGGCTTCGCATCTTCATCCACACATTTCATGATTGTATAGGAACGTTCTGCTGCCGAAATACCTGTCGTCGTATCAACATGGTCCACTGCAACGGTAAATGCTGTGCTGTGATTATCGGTATTCTCCGCAACCATCGGTGGAAAGTTAAGCCTTGCTGCAATTTCCGCACTCATTGGTGTACAGATAAGCCCTTTCGCATAAGTCGCCATAAAATTGATATTCTCCTGTGTTGCAAACTCTGCTGCACATATCAGATCCCCTTCGTTCTCTCTGTCCGGATCATCTGTAACCAGAATAACCTTTCCTTCCCTCAGATCCCTTAGTGCCTCTTCGATTGTATTGTACTGATTGTTTTGTGACATTCTATTTATCCTCCTGTTCTAAAATCCGAATTCCTGCAAAAATTCCATCGTAATTCCGGATTCTTTTTTCTCTTCTTCACTCTTTCCAAGACCTAACAGCCTTTCTACGTATTTTCCGATCACATCATTCTCCAGATTCACCGGATCGCCCGGCACTTTTTCCAAAAGCGTCGTTTCTTCTCCTGTATGCGGGATAACCGATACCTGAAATCCCTCTTCCTCTACTTTTGCCACCGTCAGGCTGATGCCATCTATACAGATGGAGCCTTTTTCTACGATCAAATGTAATATCTGCGGCGATGTTCCGATAGATACCCAGATGGCATTCTCCTCCCGGATCAGAGACCGGATCACACCGGTTCCGTCAATATGACCGCTTACGATATGTCCTCCAAATCTTCCGTCTGCAGCCATTGCCCGTTCCAGATTCACCTGACTTCCGACTTTACAGCTTCCCAGACTGCTTCTCCTGATGGTCTCTGCCATCACATCTGCAGTAAATCCATCCGGCTGAAGTGATGTAACTGTCAGACACACTCCATTGACTGCGATACTGTCACCGATCTTCGTTCTTTCCAATACCTTCTTCGCCTTGATTGCCAGAACTCCCGACTCTCCGGTCAGCTGCATATAGCGGACCGATCCTTTCTCTTCTACGATTCCTGTAAACATGGCCCCTCCTGTTCTTTTTCACATACCTGACAGATTATCCTGATGTCTTCACCGATCCGGCAGATATCCGTACATTTCAGTTTCAATGCTTCTGATGGAAGTCCGATGCCGATTCCTTGCACCGGTGTCTTACTGTTCTTTCCGCCAAATAATTTTGGTGCGATAAAACAGTGTACCTCTTTTACAATTCCTGCCCGCAGTGCACTGTCGTTCAGCGTGCCCCCGCCTTCCAGCAGAATGCTGTCAATGCCCTCATTTCCAAGATATGTCATCAGCTTTTTAAGGTCTATCTGACCTTTTTCATCCGGACAGCAGACGGTATCCACGCCTTTCGCATGTAACCGTTCTATTTTTTCTGTTATTTCTTCGTTCTCTTCCCGTCCTGCATAAGCCACGATTGTCCGGTACTCTTTTGCACTTCTTACGATCTGGCTGTCAAGCGGTATCCTAAGACTGCTGTCGCATACTATTCTGACCGGACTTTTCCATCCTTCTACCCGGACATTCAACATCGGATCATCCGCAAGTACAGTCCCGATACCGGCCATAATACCCATATACCGGTGCCGCATATGCTGCACTTCCTGTCGGGCCGGTTCTCCTGTGATCCACTTCGATGCGCCCGTCTTTGTCGCAATTTTCCCATCCAGTGTCATAGCATATTTCATCACTACATACGGTGTCTTCGTCGTAATATAATGGAAGAACACCGGGTTCAGACAGTCACATTCTTCCCGCATAAAATCCTGAACTACTGTAATTCCCGATTCACGCAATATCTGTGCACCTTTTCCTGCCACCTTTGGATTCGGATCCCTGGAACCGATCACCACTTTTTTAATCTTCTGTTCTATGATCGCTTCCGTACACGGCGGTGTCTTGCCATAATGACAGCATGGTTCCAGCGTAACATAGATTGTCGCACCCTCTGCCGATTCTGTAAGCGATGCGATTGCATTGCGCTCTGCATGAAGTTCTCCGCATTTTTTATGATAACCTTCCCCGATGATCCGGCCGTCTTTTACGATCACCGCACCTACCATCGGATTCGGATTCGTCCATCCTTCTCCCTTTTTTGCAAGCTGGATTGCCCGGAGCATGTATTCCTGATCCGTCATTTCTCTTCCTTCTTTCTTAGTTATACAAAAACCCCTGCAGGATACCTACAGGGGAAATGATCTGTTACATATAACTGACAAATGATCTGTTAACCAAAAAAGCTCTGAAATGGATCACCATCTCAGAGCTCAGACACTACATTCATCTATTAAAATAACTGTACCATCATCTTCTTTCATCCAGACTATACTGTCGGCTCCGGAATCACACCGGATCATGCCTCTCGGCCCGCGGGCTTTACCGCCGGTAGGGAATCGCACCCTGCCCTGAAGATTTCGTTTTTTTTATCATAATACTTTATACATCATTTGTAAAGCAAAAGTTTGGAAATAGCAAACTCCTTTTCACATTGATTTCATCTGCCAATTTTGTTATTCTATACGTATAGATTATTGTCACCTGAGAATACGTAGAATCTAAAGGAAATCAAATTATGAAAATAGAGAAAAAAATATGGCTCTCGTTGATCGCATCTGTCTTATTTGCCGTCATCTTTTCCATCTGGATATTCAGACAGGATACTGTTCGGAACGAACTGCCTTTTGATAACACCACCTCACTGAAAACAACAAGTTTTAAAACTGACGGTGCGAAAACAGAATCTGTGATCCTGTCCGATGAATTCCACTCGCAAAAAGCGATTCTTTTCCAGACTACTCATACCAATGCAGAAGTCTGGCTTGATGGGAAACTTATTTATCAATACGGAAATGAAAAACACACACCCAAATTCATGAAATCACCCGGCTCCTGCTGGCATATTGTAGACATTCCGGCAAACAGTGACACCAAGAAACTGACCGTCAAAATCATTCCTGTATATCAGGGTTATTACGGGAACCCGGTGCATCTTTTTCTGGGTACGAAGGGCGATTGTATTCTGAAGATTCTCAGCCAGAGTCTAGGAATACTGATCGTCAGTTGCGGTGTTTTATTTTTGGGATTTCTCTCTCTGGTATTGTATATTGCAGTGATTCGTAAGAAACAGGAGGATTTTTCCGAAGAAACATCTAAAATATTCCTGAATCTTGGAATCTTCTCCCTGTTGATTGCCTTATGGTCCCTGAAGCAATGCGGTTTCCTGCAGTTTTTAGTCCCGGATGGAAGAACACTGTATTTTATTGACTTCTTTACATTTTATCTCTTTCCTGTTCCGTTTAATTTCCTTTTGTATGATATTTGCAAAAGTAAATTCCGAAAAGGTGCCCTGTTCCTGTCTGTTTCTTATCTGATCAATATGGGCGCAGCCGTCCTTCTTCAGTGTATGGGAATTGTCGATATCTTCCTGATTCTTCCGATCACGCATCTGATCATGCTTGTGAATGCAGCATATACGATCAGACTAATCCATTACGAGGCAAAACAGCTTGGAAACGAACTTGCCAGAAAATTCAGATACCCGATGTACCTCATTATGTATTTTGCCTTGTCGGAACTATTGGTTTATTATATCCGCAGATTCCAGCAGACATCTGTATTTCTTCCGCTTGGGACTCTGCTGTTTATCCTTATGCTGATCTGGATCCAGGTATCGCAATATTATGAGCAGTGTATCCAGAAGCAAAAACTAATCTACTTCCAGAAACTGGCTAATATAGATATGCTCACCGAAGCCATGAACCGGAATGCTTACGAAAATATGATCCGTTATCTGGACGAGCAGGAGCTGGAATTACATACAACCGGAGTTGTCTTGTTAGACCTTGATAATCTGAAGGAAATTAATGATAACTTTGGCCACGAAAAGGGAGATGAGGCCTTAAAGCTTTGCTATCAGTGTATCCGCCAGGCTTTTCCATCGGAACAGAATTGTTTCCGAATCGGTGGAGACGAATTTGCTTATATTTTCCATAAAGATGAAAAAGAGCTGATTGCCGATAAGATCCATAAACTGGAGCTGCTTCTAAATGAAAAGGATCAGGATCTTTCCTATTCTCTCAGCGTCTCCTCCGGATATGCCTATTATCAGCCTGACACCGATATGGATTTTAAAGATATCGTAAGACGCAGTGATACTATGCTTTACCGTGAAAAACGAAGAAAAAAAATATCACATTCCGCTTCTTCTCATCCGATGCTTTCTTCCGGAAAGCAATCTCGTGCACAAGGGATCACGGATGAACTGATCACGCAGGAGAAAAAATACCAGCATATTTCACCGACGGAATTATGCGGGATCATTGACCTGCTCAGTCCAAGTACCGATGACTATCTGTACTTTATTGATTTCCGGACCGACTTTTACTATATTGCGCCACAGTCACTGGAACGTTTCTGCGTTCCTCAAAATGCTTTTTATAATGTTATGGAAACACACCGGGACTTTGTATATGCCGAGGATTATCCGCTGCTGACTGCCGAATTCCGTGATCTGCTTACTACCAACCGTTGTATCCATAATATGGAATATCGCTGGCTGGATCTGAACGGGAATCCGGTCTGGATCAACTGCCGCGGATATCTTGTACGGGATGATTATCAAAAGCCGCTCTACATGGTTGGATGTATTAATGAGATCGGCGAAAAGCAGAAAGCAGATAATATCAGTGGACTTTTCGGCGAGAATGGTCTGATTGAATACCTGAAGACCCAGGAGACTCCTCTGGAAAATGGATTTCTGTTACGCCTTGGTATCGATAATTTCAAATCGATCAATGAAAAATTCGGATGGGATTATGGTGATTATATTCTCCGGAAAACTGCAGAGTGTATTTCGCACTGTATTTCAGGGGAACAGCAGGTATACAAATTATCCTCTGATGAATTTATCATCGTGGATATTACTTCTGACGATAAGCAGACAGCAGTACACCTTTACAATAAAATCAGGGAAAACATCAACCAGTTTATTAAAAAGAATCATTATACGGCAATCTTTACGATTTCCGGTGGGATTCTCCCATTTTATAATCTTCTGGAAAGCGAATATGATGAAATGATGAAGCGGACAGATTTTTCATTGAACACAGCTAAAAAACGGGGAAGAAACCGTTATTACATTTTCAATGAACAGGACTATCAACGGTTCTTACATCTGAAAGATATCAGCGATGTCCTTCATGCGGCAGTCATACATGACTTCCGTGGATTCTCTGTTGCCTTACAGCCATTGGTGAAAGCAGGCTGCAGACAGCCTTTTGGTGCGGAAACCTTGATGCGTTTTTCTTCCGGACAGTTCGGAACTATCTCACCGGCAGAATTTATCCCTATCCTGGAAGAAAGCGGACTCATCATTCCGGCCGGCCGCTGGATCATAAGGGAAGCTCTACAGGCATGTAAAAAGATCCGTGAAACAATTCCGGACTTCCAGGTCAGCATCAATATCTCACAGATACAGATTGAAAAGTCTGATGTGATACAGGATATCTCTGCTGAACTTGAAAATGCCAAACTTCCTCCGGAAGCATTGATCGTGGAATTAACAGAAAGTGCTTTGCTGGAAGACAATTCCAATGCACGGCATTTCCTGAAGGAATTAAGAAAAGCCGGCATACGGCTTGCACTGGATGATTTCGGAACCGGTTATTCGAACTTCCATTATCTCAATGAACTTCGTCCGGATATCATTAAAATTGACCGTTCCTTTACCGCAAAAGCTATAAAAGATGCAAAGGAATATGATCTTTTAAAACGATTCTGCACTATGATACACCGTCTGAACATAAAAATCTGCATAGAAGGTGTGGAGACTGAGGATGAATGGGAAAAGATCCGGCTGATGGATCCTGATTATAGTCAGGGATATCTGTGGGGAAAACCTTGCTCTTTCGATGAACTTCTTCAAAAAGGACTCCGGGTTTAATAAAACCGGAGTCCTTGAATTTTGCTGTCGAAGCCGACAAGACTCTGACCATCTACTGTTTTCAACCTGCTCCGGGATATTGTGCATGTGTGTTGATTCCGTCTTAATTTTCTGCTATTTGGCGCATGCGATTACAAAACTATTTTTCTGTAAACAAAAAAAGTGCGGAAGTCCTTGATTTTTTTAAGGGCTTCCGCATCTTGAATTATCCTTTATTTTTCCGAACCAGGCAGATACTTCCTGCTCCACTACTGAGCAACAGTAGTATCATCCAGCAGAATATCTCATCACTATCCGCTGTTTTCGGACTTTTTACTGAAGTTTTTGTTCCACTTGCTTTTTCTTTTTTCTCTGTTTTCACAGCTTCCGGCTGTTCTTTCGCTGGCTGCTCCGGTACAGGCGGTGTAACAGGCACAGGTGGCTGTCCCGGTTCTTCTGCCTCTTTGGTTGTCTGAATCATATTCTGCTTCGCTGCACTTGCAGTAACGGTATCGGAACCCTGTTCAAAGAAGCGAATCAACAACTCTTCGCAGCAGGAATATTCTCCGGTCTCCATTGCACCGGCAAGCTGTGGATAGCTGTCAGAGCCGGCAAGGTAATTGTTAACTGCTACGGTATACTCTTTTGTATCATCCAGATCCTGCCCATCTTTTTGCACAGAAAGCACACGGGCACCCGCTGGCTGCGCCGGATCGAAGCGGACGGTAATTCCGCCAACCTGCAGATAACTTCCGCTGTCATTTGGCCATGCATCCCACTCACCACTGTCATTTGCAACAATACAGTTTTTCTGAATAGTAAGACTGGTCTCCAACATTTCCTTTATCTGTGCACCGGTCAGTTTTTTGGTCACCACATAGTTTCCATAAGGGCTGACATTGATGACATCTCCGTACGTTACCGTTCCGGCGGCGATAGAAGCACGGATTCCACCAGCATTTTCAAAGGCTATATCAGCCCCTGTGGCAAGCAGGTACGCATCCGTTATGACATTTCCAAGATTTGTCTGTCCAATACGGATATGTTCCCAGATACCGTCTAATTCCACCGGTGAAGTACCGATGACACGATTCAGTACTGTCTCGTTTTCCGCTTTGATCGAATCCAATACAGCTGTCACGGAAGCATCCTTCGGATAATTTTGTGCCGCTTCATAATCGACCGATGTCTTATTATAATCCACATGTACGCTTCCATCCTCATCCATAGTACAGTTCAGATCGATCAGACCCACAGTATTTAAATAATATCCGCTTTCCGATACATAGGTTGTTGAACCATCCGGTGTCGTCACAGATTCACTGAGTTCAATATGCTCATGTCCACACAGCCACAAATCGACACCGTCCACCTGTGCAGCCACATTCTTTGGATCAAGCGTATGGGACAATGCGATCACCACATCACACCCCTCTGCCTTTAACGCGGCAGCTTCCTTTCTTGCATAAGCTACCGCATCCTGAAAGTCCAGCCCTTCCACGTTAGATGGTGTTGTCTTATTTTTCATCTCCGGATCACTTACACCAAACACACCGATCTTCAGTGTTTTTCCATTTTTTGTAATCTCTTTTACAAGTGCATCCGTATCAAAAAAGGATGTTCCGTCTGTATTTTTGATGTTACCGGATAAAATTTTGACATTAGCAATTCCACCAAGCTCTTTTAAACGATCTTTGCCATAACTCCAGTCATGGTTTCCTGTAGTCATTGCATCATATCCACAAGCTTTCATCAGTTTTGCCACTGATTCTCCCTTTACCAGTGTCGCAATCGATTGTCCATGAAAAGTATCTCCGGAATCCAACATCAGCGAACCGTCTGCTCCTTCCGTAAATGCCTGTGCAATTCCGCTCAGCCGGTCCATTCCGATCACCTGATTGTAATCGTCCTCTTCTACCCGCGCATGAATATCATTCGTATGTACAATTTTTACATCAAAAATTGTACTTCCGGACGCATTTCCATCCTCCGCCTGTACCGGCACTGCCGCAAATAATCCGAAAACCATCCCAATGGTCAGCAAAAGTGCCGTTACCTTATTCCATTGTTTTTTTAATTGCTTCATCTTAACTCCTTCCTTTAATGAAACGGACATTCGTAATCCGCATTCACTCCTTGTTTATAAAAACAGCTCCTTTCGAACGAATGCGATAAAAGCTCCTTCGGTTGTAATAACATAATCTGTCACACTGTTCTTCTATACTGATTATGATATCATGAAACTTTAACGCCCTCAACCTCACATTTGTTCTAATTGCAGGAACTGAATTTTGAAGAACAATGTTGTTCACAGCATTGCTCTTCTTTGCGTTTTAGGAAGGAATGGTAGGAGATGTTTCTCCTTTTTCCGCTCTGACTACGGCTCTTGCCGCTACGATTGGAACCGGTAATATCGTTGGTGTCGCCACAGCTATGGTATCCGGTGGTCCCGGCACCTAATACATTTTTATAATGCCTTGTCCATGAATGCAATAATACCCGCTTCGACTTCGTTCTTAATCTCAGCATAATTATGTATCTCGTGGCGGTATCCCGAGTACAGCTTCGTCGTTACGTTATGTCCGGTCTGTACCAGCCAGTTACTTACCTGATATACACCGACACCATACTCACCTACCGGGTCCTGATCTCCCGCAATATTATAGATTGGCAGGTCTGTCGGCACTTTTTCGGCCCACTTTGTTCCCTCGATCTGTAACATCATCTGGATGAAATCATATACCGAACGGTTGCTGGTCGGTCTGGTAAATGCATCAAACGGATCATCGGCATGATCCCGCTGTACATACGGATCGGCACAGATCCACTCATTTCCGATGCTGACCTCTCCACAGCGCTCACACATCCATCCCATCAGTTCTCCGGTATATGACGGATCGGATTCTTCTCCATGTCCTGCATCGATCGCTTCTTTTAATTTCTTTCCCGTCTCTTCTGCCCCGCGGAAGATTCCCGTTGTTCCGCAGATGGTTGCCCCGGCCAGTTCGTCCCCGTATTTTGCAATGAAATCTCTTGTGATAAAAGATCCCATGCTGTGTCCGAATAAGAAATATGGCAGATCCGGATATTTTTCACACACGATTCCTTTCAATGTATGCTCGTCTTCCATCATTGTATGCGGTCCTTTGTCTCCCCAGTCGCCCCACACATTATTGACCATTGCTGTCTTCCCATGTCCTACATGATCGTCTGCTGCCACGATATAACCCGCATCCATGAAGGCAGATATCATATGCAGATAACGTCTAGAATGTTCCCCAAATCCGTGGATCACCTGGACAATTCCCTTCGGTTTGCAAGCCGGAACATAGATCCATCCCTGGACCTGGTCACGTCCGTTGTAGGACGCAAAAGATACTTCGTGTAACATAATGTATTCCTCCTTTTCTATCTTATCCGTACGATTTTAGATTCTTTTATTCTGTACGGTTATAAGCTGTTCTTCAAAAATCCTCCGGTATTCCTCTTCCACCTCACCAAATGATCTGACCTCATACCTCAGATCAATATGCAATTCGGGCGCTTCGCTCTCCTGTTTCTCTCCCAGAAGAAACGTCAGATCATACCATAGCATTGCCTTATCAATCGCATTCAACTGCATCTTCTCTTCCGGTGTCAGGTCCGAACCGAGAAATTTTTCATAAATCATAGAAAGCATACGTTCTTCGCGTTCATTATATTCCGGCAATTCCTTCTTAAAAGGCGACGGAACATCCGACATATAACACTCGCTTGCATCGTGAAGCAGGCATGCAAGCACCACCCTATCCGACAGGCCTCTCGCCTTTGCCTCTTTTGCACAGCAAATGCAATGTTCCCCGACCGACCAGAACGTCTTCACATGACCATTTCCTCTGCATATCAGGGACAGCGCATGTGCAATATCTGCTATGTCAAATAACTCCGGATCCGGTTCTGTTGGTTTAAAATGTTTTCCTGTGTAGGTCGTAATGTATTCGCTCATATCCTTCCTGCTTTCTTTTGTATAATACTTGTCTAAATACTCTTCTCTTCCCTTTTCTTATATTCTCAATTATACTATAAGAAAAAATATAAAGGGGTCTTTTTTATGAATTTATTATCAATTTTCCAGCAACGCCACAGCATTCGTAAATACACCGGTGCACCTATTGATGATGCAGCATTGACACAGATCATTCAGGCCGGACTTCTGTCCGCTTCCAGCCGTTCGATCCGCCCATGGGAATTCATCGTCGTCAAAGACAAAGACATGCTCCGTCATCTGTCCGAATGCCGTACCGGCGCCGCCTGGATGTTGGCCGGCGCAGATGCGGCCATCGTCGTCATCGCCAATGCCGAAGTCTCTGATGTATGGATTGAGGACAGCTCCATCGCCATGGCAAATATGCATCTGATGGCCGACAGTCTTGGTATCGGAAGCTGTTGGATCCAGGGACGGTTAAGAACTGCAACTTCCGCCGATTCCGGTACTGCATCTATTACAACCGAAGATTATGTGCGTGAATCTCTGCATTTTCCGGAAGGGTATAAGCTTGAAGCGATTCTGTCTCTGGGGATGCCGGCTGAGGAGAAAACACCTGCCGAACTTTCAAAGCTTCCATTTGAGAAAATTCATTATGAGAAATTTTAAAATCCTTCATTGTCTGCGGAATCTGCCCCCAACCAGACTTTACGAATACATAACAATTCCTGCCACTGGCAGCTTCTTACGAACGCATGGCGATTCAGAATATAAAACAGAGCGGTACCTTCATCGTACCGCTCTATTTTTTATATTCAACATCAATCGTTCTATTATCCTTTTATTCTTTATATATTCCCCGATTTTTTTGCTGTCTTTTTCTACTTATTCTTCATATATTCTTCCAAAATCTCTGCTGCTCTTCTGCATGCTTTCACACAAGGTCTGCTCTGATAATACTCTTCCGTTCTGACCGCAGGCTCTTCCAGATCTTCGCCCTTCTCCAGCCCAAGAAGTTCCCGGCAAATTAGACTTCCTTCCGATTCTTCAAATGCTCCGCAAAGCTTCTGCACAAGTGCATAAAGCTTCTTTTTCCCCGCCGCATCTTTCGGATCATCGTATCCGTACAGATCACCGATCACCATGACCATCCCCGTCACAGCACCACATACTTCACGAAGCTTGCCGAATCCTGCTCCGAACGGGCTTGCCTTCTTCGCTGCTTCTTCTACTGTTATTCCCAGCTCTTCCGCAAATGCTGCGTAGACTGACTGGCTGCAGTTGTAGCCTGTACGGAAGAGAGATTCCGCTTTGTCTGCTTTGTTCATTGATTTTCACCTCCGGTTGTAATTACCTCTTTATCATTCCATTTACATTATCATCAATGAAAGTTATATATTTTCTTTAACCGTTCCCAGATCTCATATGCTACAGGACACACCGCTATCGCATCAAGCATACCATACAAACTCCCCAAACGTCCCGGTTGATCCGTATATGGATACTTCTTACAGCCATCCGGCTTGCACTCCTCTAAAAGACATTCTCCATTCTTTTGAAGAAAATCACATGGTTTATTTTTCGTTAAATAAGTCCCTTCTGTCTCATCTTTTTCCAGATATGTCTGAACAAATTGCGGCTCTTCCATCTTAAGATACTCTGCCACTTTCTTCACTTCATCTGTCGTAAGTTCCGCACAGTACTCTTTACAACAGTTACGGCATCTGCCGCAATCGAAGTTTTCAAATAATTCTTTGTGCAGTTGTAAAAATTGCTGGTCCAGTTCTTCTTCATCCGCATTGCATTTTAAGAAGCTTCGGAATCTTAAGTTCTCTTTTTCTTTCTTTTTTGCTTCAAAATGTATTTTTCTTGCCGGGAGCATTTTATTCACCTCTACTATGCTTTCATTTCACTTATATGCCTGACGAAACACTGTTATTTTTTCTTATACGCCTTAATAACACACTCATGTTTCTTATCTTTTTTACTATAATTAATCCCAACCAGCAAAATATCACCTGTATAATCTTGAATAGAATCCGGATATTTTCTATCCTTTATCTGCTGCAATGCACTCACAGCACTTTTATTCCATTTCAATTCCACAACAAGCGCCGGATAATCACTCTTATATTCCGGTTTTGGAATAAACACAAAATCCGCAAATCCTCGTCCTGTCGGTAATTCTCGAACTGGTTTAAAATAATATTGCATCGCACTCAGATATGCCAATGCCAACACACTGCTAAGTGAATTTTCATTATTGTATTGAATTGTTGATGCATATTCCTCATGTATCTTTTCTATCCGTTCTGCAACCGCTTCACCATCCATATCTAACGTTGCATCTAATAACAATTCGGATTCCTGCTGGAAAAGTAACATCTCGTTCCATCGTTTTCTCCGCGTCGCACGAATCAGCTCCTGCCTGATCTCCTCATTCGGTACAAACGCCATTCTGGAAGCGCCCGAATAACCCAGATATCCCATATGAATCAAATACGTCAGGACATCGTCTTTATTCACAATATTCGCAATGTCATTCTGAAATGAAGCAACGTCCACTTCAACCGCTGTCCCCGACAACATTTCAATAATTGCAGTCTTTAATCCATCAAAATCCATATTAATCAATGGAACGATCGAATCATAGGAAGCCGTTCCAGACCAGTAACTCTGAAAATTTCCATCGGTCATCAGATTTACGACTGCGTTTGGATTATAGACATGATATTTTCCTAATTGATAGCCATCATACCAGCGCTTCACCTCTGAAAAATCCTTTTTATATTCCTCACAAAGTTCTTTTACTTCTTCCTCTGTGAATCCAACATAAGAGGCCAGTGGTCCCGCATTCAGCATCGAATATTCACGGAAATTATTAAGTGCCGATTGTGTTCTTTCTTTTTTTATCGGTAAAATTCCTGTAAGATAGGCGAGCTGGATATATTTCGTAGGTTCCGTTCCCTTGAACATACTTCTCAGGAAACGGATATATTCATCCTGTACTTTCTTATTTGCCGACTCATCCCGAATAAGCACATCCCATTCATCAATGATAATAATAAATTTCTGTCCTGTCTTATCCTTAACCCGTGAAAGCCCATCCGGCAAAGATCTTACATCCTCAGACAAAATTTCCGGATAAATTTCCCTCAATTCATCCAATACTATCCTGGTAATATATGCTACAACATTTTCTGCTTCTTCACAATTGGTCAGAAACCATTGTACATCTATATGGATCACATCATATTTATTAAGATGCTTCTTAAAATCTTCTGTTTTTCCTATCTCAAGATCAAAAAACATCTCTTCCGAATCTGCACCTTTGCTATAGTATGCTGCAAGCATATTCGCCGCATATGATTTTCCAAACCGGCGTGGACGACTATTGCAAATATATCCGTCTGTTGAGTCCAGTACATCATTCATGCAGGCAATTAAGCCCGTTTTATCTATATAGATTTTTGAATTCAGTGCTACTTGAAATGCACTGTTATCCGGATTCACAAATCTTCCCATATATTACACCTTCTAATCTACTTCTATACTGATTATGATACCATGAAACCTTAACACCCTCAACTTATATTATAAGCCACTTTTCACTCCAAACATCCATTTCACGCCCTTAGCCAGCCTTTTCCCCGCATCTGCAAAATGCCCTCCCGCATTCCACTCTAAAACCACGGATTCCACCATCGAGTCCTCCTGTAACAGCCTTTCCTGCGCCCTGGTCCTGTCACCGACCGCTGCCATTACTTTGTTCTTCGTCTTCTCTTCTTTCCCGCCAAGACTCAGATACACGCTACATTTACTCTGAATCACATGATTCCTCACATAATGATCCCAGTCCGGGAACCACAACGAACCCGAACAGCATACAATTCCAGAAAACACGTCACTTTCATAAGCTGCCCATAGCGCGAATAATCCGGCAAGCGAATAACCCATCAGCCAATGTTCCCTGTCTTTCACACCAAAAGTCCGGTCAATATGTGGCACACATTCCTCTGTCAGCCATCTCAGCGTCTTCAGACCTTGTCCGGCGAAGCCTTCCTTTCCGAATACCGCCGCTGCTTCCCAAGGCGAAAAATCCCGATTCCAGTCTTCCACCTGAAATGCGACGAGCAGGAAATTTTGTTCCGGCACAAGTTCCAGTAGAGATTCCCACAGATGTTCTACTTCGTTCTGCTGATGTGGATACATGCCCCAGAAGATGACCGGGCCGCCGGTTCCGTTCTGAGCGAGATGTAGTTTGATTCCGTTTGTTGACATATCCTGAATCATCCCGGCACTCCCGCCGCCCTTTTCTTTTGTTAGCTCCGTTGTAAGCATTTGCTTTTTCTCTTTATTTTCCATCTGCAATTCTCCTAAATTACAAAGATTCATCTTTATTAATCTCTTCCATATACCCGGCTGTAACAATGCCTGCCGGCAATGCCACAATTGCTCTAAATGTTCTTTTTTCCCAAATTATGAAAAGTATCAAGAATAAAAATTTCATCATTAGTATGCACAGCCATTTCTTCTTACTAAAGTTTATCTTTTCTCCTGATACAACTTCGCCGGCCGATGCCCGGCATCCCCCGTCATCTCCCCGGTATCTTCTACCAGATCAGCCACTTTTCTTCGAAACGCCGGAACCAGAAGCTTCGTATCCAGCACCGTCTCATGAATCTGCTGTAATTCTCTCAGTGTAAACTTCTCCGGCAAAAGCCGGAACGCTATATGCGTCTCCGTAATCCACTTGCGAAGCTGTACGATTGCATCTGCAAGGATCAGCTCGTGGTCAAATGCAAGGTCATCACTTTCTATCGTCTTGAATTTCTTCTTTACATCCCACTTCGAAGTTGTCTCTTTTAATCTTGCATGAAGCTTCTCATCCCCATGTGTCAGGCACAGACTCCATATACCGGCTTCTTCCTGAAATGACACATCAAACCACTTTGCATCTGAAGCATCATCTCCTGCCTGGATCATTTCCTGTCCGGCATTGACTAATGCCATGAATCCGTTACTAATCACCCATCTTCTCGGATCACGGTTTGGATTGCTGTAGGTACCGAACTGTTCCAGGAAATTACAGTTGCAGTTTGTCTCTTCTTTTAATTCACGTTCTGCGGCTTCGCCGATGGTTTCCTTCGGACCAACGAATCCACCCGGAAGGGCATAACAGCCTTCATATGGTGCCGCACCTCTCTGGATTAAAAGTACCTTTAACTCTTTCTCGGCTATTTTTCTGTAATTATCTTCTTCTTTATCAAACATTCCGAAAATGACGATATCTGCAGTCACGGATGGTTTTGGATATTTTGAATCATCGTAAGTCTTTACAAATTCTTCGTTAGCCTTTTGCATTTCTGATTTTTTCCGCATGATTACTACCTCTTTCTTTTTTCGTTCTATATTATTATCTTTATGTTAGTATCACTTTGAAAGTATGTCAATATATAAATTTACGCACACGAAAAATGTCATCTCATCTTCTAACGTTCTTCGTGTACGTATATCCTCTTCAGATACTTCACTACCTTGCTTATTTGTTTTTACTGAATCTTTTCACATATACTTCTTCCGCGACAACCATTTCTGATCGATACACTTCACTTCCCCATCAAACCGGATATGTAAATGCACACCGCCAGATCTCTGATTAATCTTCTCCACAATTCCATGTCCGAATTTCGGATGTGTCACTGCATCGCCAAGCTTATACTGAACCACTTCATCTTTTTTCTTCTGCGCAGTCTTCAGTTGCTGATAAGTATCCCGGACCGGCACGGACTTATCATGAATCCTGTTCTTTAATACCTTATCGTAGTCATGATTCATAAGCGCTTCTCCCGCCTTATAATACGGCGTCGGCGCCGCTCCGATAAGAGAACAGCAGTATTTCCACGCACTTCCGTGCGTTCCCGCCTGCCATTTATACTTTTCGGGAATCTGCATATTATACTGCATGTAATGGGCATACTCATGCTTAAACAGATCTATGCGGTCTTCTTTGGACAGCGGATTCTTCACACCATATGCAATAAACAACAGCGAAAAATGAAAATGCTCTTTTTCATGTGCACTTCGTCTAGTGTAAGATCCCAGTGTGTCCGTATCATATCCAAATGTTATCGGTACTTTTGCCCCGTTTAAATGGAGTTTTCTGTCCATTTCTTCATATAGATTTTGTATTAATGCCCGTAAAATCGGGATTTCTTTCTGCAGGCGCTGCCGCAGGAATTGGTCTTCTCGGTTGTAATCTATCATCTTCTCACTCAGTATTCTTTCCTTAATCTCAAATTTATTTGTTATTATTTTTGAGTTCCTTTTTTACTTTCTTTATACTCTTTTATTTCCAGTTTTTCCAGATATCTGGCTGATATCCTACTGTTGCCTGTTTCCCGTTACGCACAATCGGTGTCTTGATCACCTTTTGATTTTCCAGAATCTTTTCTGCTTTATCTTCCTCTGCAAGATAAGTAATCAACGCAAGCAGATCTTTATCCTTGCACTCCTGATCGATCAGTTTTTCATATCCTCCGACAGCCTGGCATACCGAATTGAATTCACCTTTACTCAGACCTTTTTCTTTCATATCTACGAACTGGTACTTAATTCCGCGCTCTTTGAAAAATCGTTCAGCTTTTTTGCTGTCGAAGCTTTTCTTGGTTCCGAAAATTTGTATGTTCATTTTTGTTCCTCATATAATTACTCATCATAATAATTCCATTTTAGGGTGACATGCTCCCACCACTTAAATCACAGATTTTGAAGTGGGGGCTTCTTGCTCAATGGCTCTACTGAGCCAAGTATCTACAAGCTATCCTCGCGTGCCCCGCGATTCATTTTTCCCCAGTTATGGGATATTTTCATTGTCTGGATACAGACACTTCCCATTTATCCTGCTAACAACATGCGGCGTGCTTCTTCACGTATATTGATTGCCGCATTCAGATCCCGATCTATCCGATTTCCACATCTACAAAGGTATACTCTGTCCGAAAGTTTCAGTTCTTTCTTTACACTACCACATTTACAGCATTTTTTACTGGAAGGGAAAAAACGGTCTACACGTACCAATTTCTTGCCTCTCCATGTCAGCTTATATTCCAGCAATTCCCGAAACTTTCCGTAACTGTTATCCATGACACTTTTTCCAAAATGCATACACTGGCTCATTGCTTTCATATCAATATCTTCTACTGCAACAACATCATATGCCTCTGCCATTTCATAACTCAGCTTATGTAAGAAATCTTTCCTCTGGTTTCGGATTTTTTCGTGACATAATGCAACACGTTTTTTCTGTCGGTAATAATTATTGCTTCCTTTCACGCAATGGAATAACTTTCTTTGTTCCCTTGCCAGCCGCTCCTCACTTTTTCTGAAGTATCCTTCATTTTCCTTCTGTATATCTTCAGAAAACACAGCCATTCCATGCATTGCATAATCAATTCCCAGTATCTTTGCGTCTTCATAATCAAATTCTTCTGCTTGGTTTTCACAGTCAGATTTTTCATATAATAGACTTGCATAATACTTTCCGGATGGTTCCATACTTATTGTTACAGATTTCAGGCAATATTTTTCTGCAATTTCACGATGTTTTTTCATACGGATCCATTTCAACTTCGGTAGTTTTATCCGATGATCTTCTACCTGAATATTTCCATTGACCACATTTGTCGTATAGCTTTTTCGGCTCCTGTGTTTTGATTTGAATTTTGGAAAGCCAATCTTTGGATTCCTGAAAAAATTCTTATATGCCTTTTCCAGATGCATCTGCACATTTGCAAGTGCCAGGGAATCCACTTCTTTCAAAAATGGATATGCTTTTTTATACATCGCCGGTGTATTTCGCAGCATTTTTTTCGTTGCTTCATATTCCTGTATCTTATCATTCAACATCTGATTATATAAAAAACGACAGCAGCCAAATGTTTTTGCGAGCAGAACTTCCTGCTCTCTGTTTGGATATATACGAAAATGGTAAGCTATATTCATCTTTTTTTCTCTCCCTGCGTCTCGATATAATTACGGATAACATCAATCGGTGCACCACCCGCTGTCAACAGGCAGAAACTTTGACTCCAGAATGCTTCCTTCCAAAGTCTTTCCCTGATCTGTGGATATTCCTTTTTTAACAAACGACTGCTTGCACTTTTATACGCATTGATAAATTTACTGAGTTCTGATTTTGGCTGTGCCCGAAACATAACATGCACATGATCAACATCATGATTCCATTCTTCCAGTGTGATTCCATAATCAGGTGCAATACGTTCCCAGATCTCTTTTGCACGTTCCGAAATCGGATCATCTATTACTTTTCTTCGGTATTTTACAACCATGATCAGATGATAATACATCAAATATACTGAATGTGCATTATGATCCATTTTGTCCATATAATCAGTCCTTTCTATCCTTTCGACTGATTATAGTATACCACACTTCGCATTACAGAACAAGTGTTCTATCTTCTTTTTCTGCAATTCATCTCCCACCTATAGAGGAAGGAGAATTCTTGCTAACTTTCGTTAAATTTTTGGGGTGTTTGCTTTGCATTAGTTTTAAAAAGCTCCATTCTTTTTTAGAACGGAGCCTTGTGATATACAACTCAGGTGATTTCCTTAAAAACAAATCATTTATTTCCGAGAATAACTGCTATCTTAATTTCTTTTTCTGTATCACTAAGATCAAATTCTCCTCCATCTTCTACCATAACATGCACTTCATATAATGTATCCTCTGTAAGTTTATCCGGCAATGTTCCATCTTCTTCCTGAATATGCCATAACTCTGCAGGAACTTCTTTTAATTTATTCTCTTTATCATATGCATCCCGATGTGAGCGTAATTGCAGATATAATAAACGCTAATAGTATTTTTCTTCCTTTCATTTATACTTTCCTCCTTTTTCCAGCCTTTGTCATCTACTGCTTTTATTATAAAAAAACACTTCTCGTTTTCAATCGCTCTGTCACGAATAGTCAAAAAATAGCACGAATTGTAAATCCGCCCCTTAGTTTGTCTATCTGCTTTATGTTAAAATAAACGCATGAGAGAAAGCTTTTATATATTTCTTATTTGAAAGGGGGCATACATAATGAACAATATTCTTCGCCCGACACTTGAACTTACTGTAATTATCCCTGGGATGATTCAAATATCTCTGTTTTATACATTTTGCAATTTTCTCTTTGCTAATATGCTAGTACAAAGTCAGATACAAAAAACTTGCCACCTGCTACTTCTTACAAATGCATGGCAATACATAAAACTTGCCACTGACAGCATCTCTTGCATACTATGGTATAAAAAATGTGGACTGGCACCTCTTTTTTCAGGAACCTGTCCACATTTTTATTTTCTTTTCCGTATATTCACCTGTTATATCTTATGCAGTCCGGAATCTATTTTTTATATTCAACCTCGAATGATCCAAGTTCATATCCATGAACGCTTCCCTTTACCTCTCTGGATACAAGCTCTACTTTCTGTTCAAGATGTTCACTATATACTCTTGTTGTCAGAACCGTTTCCCCGTTATTAATGAATATCTCAATGGCTGATGTATCCGAAAAGATGGTAATATCCGAAAGCTCTTCCACCTTAGCAAAGCGCTGCTTTCTTCCACGTCCGCTTTCTCCCATCGATAAGGTAAAAAGCCCGTCCTTCCAGCTTATTGTAACATCTTCACGAAGCTTAAGCTCCAGATTTTTTGCTTCTTCCACGTCAAGTCTCAGTTCAAAACAGCAGTCCGCAGGCGCCCACTTTGTAAATGCTTCCAGCTCGCAGGTAAATGCATTTTTACGCAGATCTTTCATCTCCTTTAATGGATGCTGTAAGATCTTTCCATCTTTCCATTCCAGTTCTCTTGGCATGGTAAGTGCATGGATCCAGTCATATGCAACCGTTGCATCATTATCATAATCTGCATCCGGAATCCCCATCCAGCCAATCAGGATTCTTCTACCCGCTTCATCTGCAAATGTCTGTGTCGCATAGATGTCAAATCCTTTGTCAAATTCCTGAAATTTTCCAAAGCTGTATGATTTGTTCTTCAGGTCAAACTCTACCGGAAAATATCCACACTGGTACACATTCTGGTAATCATATCCCTTCTGATCTACTCCCTGTGGACAGCATGTCATAATCTGCTGGCCGTCAATCTCGAACAGATCCGGGCATTCCCACATATAACCAAATGGCTTTGCTGTCCGCACCGTATCGTACCATTTCCAGTGTTCCAGATCGTCGGAACAAAACAAAAGTGCACAGCCATAAGATTCCGCATCACGGCCTCCCTGGATCATATAATAACGGCCGTCTTTTTTATAGATTTTTGGATCTCTGACATGCTTGGACATATTCACCGGATAATCATCATTGGTCATTACAAGCTTCTTGTATGCAATATTCTTTCCATCCGGACTGAATACGTGAATCGTATTCTGTTCCCGTCCATTCATGATATAATCATAATCTTTATCCCAGAGTTTTACATTTCCTGTGTAAAAATAGTGAATTCCATCTTCACAGGTATAGGCTGATCCGCTATATACACCGTCTCTGTCCCATTCTTCGTCCGGATAAAGGAACGGCTCTTCTTCTTTATAATGAATCCAATCCTTTGTTGTGTAATGTCCCCAAAGCTTCGTTCCCCATCCGGCAAGAAATGGTGTATATTGGAAATAAATATGATTCACACCCTGAAATTCACACAGACCATTCGGATCATTCATCCAGCCTGTCGGCGGCATCATATGAAAGTGAAGTCTGTTTTTATCTTTTTTTACATTCTCCCTCATACTTTCATGCTTCGGATATTCTGTTAAATATGTCTCTTTGTTCATCTGTTCCTGTCCACCTTATCCTTACACGATTTCAGCCATCTTATCATTTTTTGCAATATGTTTTTCTTCTGTTTTGATGGTCTTTCCTTCCGGAAGCTCTGTGAAGATAACAAGAATCTCCGGAGAGTATCCATGCTTCTTCACCAGGTCGATGTCAAATCTGATAAGTGCTTCTTCTGCTGTTACTTCCTGTCCTTCTTTTACAAGTGTCTCAAATCCTTCACCGTTCATATTGACGGTATCTACCCCGCAGTGAATCAGGATCTCTGCTCCATCTGCAGTTGTAAGTCCGATTGCATGTCCGGTTGGATATACGAGTGATACGGTTGCCTTACATGGTGCCATAACGGTTCCGTCTTCCGGAAAGATAACGACACCGTCTCCAAGTACCTTGTTTGCAAATGTCGGATCTGTCGATGCTTCGATATCTTTTACTGTTCCCTCTGCTGCTGCATAGACTGCACCAGGCTCTTCTGTAATAACTGCCTTTGTTGTATCATTTTCTTTTGTATCGTTCTTTTTGTCATTTTTATTCTTATCCGGTGCTGACCACATTTTTCCAAAGATGACTGTACATACAAATCCAATCGTAAGCGCGATTGCATGTGCAATGATGTAGTTAATGTACCCGTGATGTGCCGGATTAGCAATTGCCATTCCAGGAAGTGCAGTTGTACCGAATCCAAGAGCAGTAAGCTTTGAATAGTATACATATGCACCTGCAACTGCACCACCGATACATCCACCGATCAGTGGAAACTTGTAACGTAAGTTTACTCCGAAGATTGCCGGTTCACTGATACCAAATAATGTCGAGCAGAAACTTGGAATACAAAGCTCTCTGGCTTTTAAGTTCTTCCAGTTCAGGGAAAGATAACCAAGTACCGCACCACTTTGTCCAAATAAAGCTACAGACATCAGTGGATTTAAAAAGTTTGTTCCTGTCGATGCAATAAGCTGTGCTTCTACCGCACCGATAATGTGATGAAGACCTGTGATAACTACGATCTGCTGAACTCCGGCAAATAACGCATACCCGAATGCTCCCAGATGTTCTGTACTCCACATCAGTCCGTCTGTGATTCCATTAGAAAGAATTCGTCCTGCCGGACCTACAAGTGTAAAAAGTAATACCGTAGAGATAAATACTGTCAGCATTGGTGCAACCAGAAGCTTGATTACATCCGGAATTACCTTATTGAAGAATTTATCCAGTTTTGCAACTACAAATCCCATCATAAGTGCGATGATGATTCCTCCCTGGAATCCTACCATCTCAATCTTCAGTCCGAACAGACGGATAACTTCTATATCAACGGTTCCCTGTGCAGCCTGGTAAGCATTGGCAAGAGAACTGTCTAACATGATTGCTCCGATTACCATACCAAGAACCGGATTCCCGCCAAATCTTTTTACGGCTGAATAGCATACTGCCATTGGAAGGATTGCAAAGATACCTGTAGACGCAAGACTTACCAGCCGGTTGATCGCATATAAGGTATCATGTGTCTTTACTACTTCAAGTCCGCCAAGGACGCTTGTAATTCCCATCAGAAGGGCTGCTGCAAGAAGTGCCGGCATGATTCCGATAAATACATCAGATAACGCTTTGATCACTGCCTGAAGTGGATTCTGCCTCTTCGCACTTTCTTCCTTCAGATCTCCCAGTGACATATTCTGTGTATTCGTATACTCGGCAAATACCTCATATACATCATTCACTGTTCCAGCTCCCAGGATCAGCTGTAACTGATTACCTGCTATGAACGCACCTTTTACTTTGTCGATATCTTCCAGTTTTTCAATATCTGCAAGATCATTATCTTTCAATACGATCCTGAGTCTGGTTGCACAGTGTGCTGTTCCCTGGATATTATCCATTCCACCAATATTGGCTACGATCTGTTTTGATATTTCCAGATACTCATTGTTCTTTCCCATTTCTCTTCTCCTTGTATTGTTTTGTTTTGGAACCGGTTCCGTTCCTATGTTTTTATTATATACATCAGCTTTTGTATGTCAACACAAAACGTCACTGCAATTTCATTTTTGGAAACGGTTCCAAAAATTGATATCTAAATTTGTCTATATTGCACAAAAGCAGGTCTGTCAAATTGACAGATCCGCCTGATTCTCAGTTCTCTTTTACACTTTTTCTTTCTATAATTTCATACGGGTTGACCTGAAGCGGGCTTACCGGCTTTCCTAAAATCATCTGGATCATCGACTCAGCACTGATCTCCCCCCAGTTCTTCCAGTCAAATTTTACCGTCGTAAGTGGCGGCTGTAACAGTTCTCCTGCTTCGTAATCGCCAAATCCTACCACGGATACTTCTTCCGGTATCCGTATACCTTTCTCTGACATTACTTTGTACACGCCAAATGCGATACGGTCTGTTGCGCATACGACTGCCGCCGGTGTCTTCATATGATCTACAAATTTCTGTACATTTTCAATTGCATTTTCATAAAAGAACGTTGTCTCTATGACTTCTTTTGGCTTTTTCTCACAGGACATAAGTCCATCGATCACTCCATGGCGTCGTTCTCCTCCTACTGCCGGGTCATCTTCAGGTACCCAGAGCATATAAATCTCCTTGAACTTACGTTGTCCGATATAATTACCCACCGCATATCCTGCATTGTAATCATCATTAATGACAGAATTCTCTCCCGGGAAGCGTTGTCCAAGAAACAGGATTGGAATTTTTAACTTCTTTACTGCTTCTTCGTATTCTTTTGTGCTTCCCGTCGCAAGAACCATAATTCCATCTACATTCATATTCTTCAGCCGTTCGATACAGCGTATTTCTTCTTCGATATCATTTTCCGTATGCATGATAAGAGGTGTATAATCATTTTTCTTAAGATAGGCAACGATTACTTCTACAAGTCTCGGTGTTGTTACCGAGTTAAATCCAGGTACCGTAAGTCCTATGATCCGGCTCTCTTTTGCATTCAGCCTTGCAAACAGATTCGGCTCATAATTATTTTCTTCGATGATTTTTTTTATCTTCTGGGCCGTTGCATCTTTGACGCTTCCCCCGTTCAGATATCTTGATACAGTACTTTTTGCCACACCGGACATCTGGGCTATATCATTTATTGTCAGTTTTTTTTCCAAATTATTTTCCCCCATAGCGTCTATTTCGAACCTGCTTATAATACAGAGAACCTGCCAGTGACAGCTTCTTCCGGACACATGCCGATTCAAAATGTCTTAATATGTATTATACTCTTCTTTGAAATTTCCTGTCAAATTATCTCCTGTCCGAAATAGAGGATTCACACAAAGATTTTCAAGGGTTTGCGGAGAATTTAATAACAAAATATAACAGTTATTAAATCTCTTAAAACAGGTGAAATCTCAATCGGGATTTCTTTCTGCAGACGCTGCCGCAGGAATTGGTCTTCTCTCATTCTTCTCTTTCTACGCTATAATATAACTGTTTTGGACTCTTTGGCTTATCTGGAATACTCAACTTAATTACGCCAGCTTCTACTAACTTTATTATAACAAGATAGTCCAAAACACTCTTGCTCGCTTTTCTAAAACCTGGCATAATCTCTTTATATATTTTGAATTCCTCGTCATAAATAAAAATTTCTTTATGCAAAATTTTCTCATTCAACGTCCGGCACTTTGCCAACTCTACTGCAAGTTCATTTTTATAACCTTCTATTTCTTTTTGATATTTATTTTTCTGTTTTTCCATAAACCACTTTGCCCATAATCTTGCAATAAAACCTGATACCGCAACAATTATTGCTCCTGCACCACCTAATGCCAAAACAATTTTTCCAAAAACAGAAAAAATATCTATATTATTCAATAGTCACTTTTTCCTTCCTTTTAATCTTGAGTGTATACTTTATCTAGTACTTCCTATTCATCATCTCCATTTCTTGCTTCTAAAATATTACGTTTTGCTTCTCTTTTGAATTCATCAGCAATAACTCTTAAGATATCTGCATGTTATGTAATTTTTCAATATTTCGTTGAAGCATTCAATCGGTCTTAAAATAACTTTTTTAATTCACCATTCACATGCCTGCATATCAATTTTTCAAAAGTCAATAATAGGATTTTGTGCATGAATATAATTTATTATTTAAAGTGCTTTTATCCGCTTACTCATCTATTCTAATATTCTTATGAAAAAGATCATTAATAGCCTTCTTAATTTTCACATCTTCAACTCCATAAAATTTTAACTTTTGTAGTGTATATATACTTTCTGGTACATTTGAAGAAATAATCACGTGCGGCTCTATATCCGGAACTACATTAGCATTACTTTCTGTTGGTTGTTGTTCAAATGAGGAGTCATTATAAATATAATTGCAGCATCCCATATATCCGCTCCGTAAGAATTCATAAATGCCTGCAATATTTTCTCATCATCCTCCATGCCTTGGAATATCGTTTTAATTCTTCATCATCTATAATGATCGAATGGTTCAGAAACAGATCTTCAAATGTAGCATAGAACAATTTATAATTCTTTTTGTCCCGTGTATCACTGAATCTGTAATTCCATTCGATTCCTGAAGTTAACGCACTTTTGGAAATGTTCGATGATCCGATGTATATTTCATTCGAAGATTCATAATGAAAGATATAAGATTTTGGATGAAATGAGCGTGATGTTTCATTATACAGGCGCAGATCCACACGGTCACCGAGCTCGCTCTTGATCAGATATAAAGCCGACGGCTGTGTGATCCCCAGATAATTTCCCGTCAGGATACGGATCTTCACGTCCCGGTCCAACGCCCGCTTCATATCATTTAAGAGCATCCGCACACCTGACTCCATCAGAAATGAGACGATGATATCAATCTGCTTCGCCTTTGCCATACTCATTTTCAGTTGATAATATAGATACCGGCTCCGGTCTCTGTCCCCGGTCATTACATTCGTAGATTCGATCTCATATGTATCTATTCTTTCCTCAAAATTAGATTGAGCCATTTTTCTTCTCCCCGCCCCGGACGTACATCTGATGTAATCCATTGTTCTTCTATCTCTAATTCATCCATGTCCTGAATCAATTTTGCAAATGTCTCTTCTGTCATATCCGTAAAATATCTGCCGTTTCGTTCCCCTTCGAATGTCCCGTACTTGAAGGATGTGTAAATGATTCCGTGGGCTCGAAGAGCGTTTGCCATCTTCTTTATAATGTCTCGCAGTTCATTTGCCGGAACATGAAGGATTGATGAGCATGCCCAAATTCCGTCGTAGGCTTCTTTTTCATTCAGGTCCCGGAACAGCATGTGTTTTACCGGAATGCCTGTATATTCACTTGCGAGTTTGCATAGTTCCTGTGAGCCGTCTATGGCAGTGACTTTGTACCCTTGGTTCAGGAAATATTTTGTGTCGCGTCCGGAACCACAGCCGTAGTCCAGGATTTCTGCTCCCGGATGCAGTTTGTCCAGGAAGTGATTCTGTATGGTGCCGAAGTCTACGGATATGGTGCCGGTGATGAATTTTTTTGCATTTTGGTTGTAGTAGTCTAGTGTTGTGGTTGATTTTGTGGGTTCGTTTATTGCGTTCACGGTTGCCTCCTGAGGGTGTGATACTTGTTCCAATATTGTCTTGTATTTATTATACTGCATGGGAGTGGATGGATACAAGAAAGAGTATACTCTCCTTCACAAAGCATTCAGCAACTTAATAACCATTATCTTTTTTCACCTTTTATTACTTATCACTCTCTTCTTTGAATTCTCTCATTATATTATCAAATGTTTCTCCTGACATTAAACCATACATTTTATTCACATATTCTTTTCTGAACAACAATATTTTCCGAAGTGATAATTTACAAGTTCGAATCACTCTCCATCGATGTTTCCTTTGAATCTTCTTATCTTGGTTATCACGAAATTTCATCCTGACAAATACTTGTTCATAATCAGAATATATCTCCAATCCAAATTCTAACGGCAAGATTAAATTTCTCGTCGTATCATTCATAGTTATTATCATTTTAGCAAATCTACTGTCGTAATATCGCAACACTTATGTATCTTACTTCAAAAAAATCCCACATATTATATGTAGGACTTTTCTTACTCACTATATATGCTTTGTGCCTGTTCTAAATTTTCTATAATTTTACCTTTCAGACTCTCCGGTGATATGACTTTAAATCGATTCGCATATTGTACAAACCAGCCAACCAATGTCACACTATCCATCTTTTTAAATACCGCTTTATACTTTCCATTATCTAACGGTCTGACCGACATCCCTGACATTTCCGGGCAGCGGCATAATCATATGCGAAAATCTGCTTCGTCCTCTCTGACTCGTCAGATTTAACAGCTTATTTCGAATCTCATTCGCTTCATGAACGGACACACACCTTGCCTGTTGCACCGAATCTAACATCAGCTTAATTTCCCAGTCTTCCAGCAAATGTTTCTCCATATACCATCCTTTATGTGAATTTTCTGCCTGCTTAATCGGATAACCGCAGCTTTGCAACAAACGCACATCGTCATAAATGGATGTACGGTGTACATTTTCCATTCCGTATTCTTCTTCCAGTTTCTGGCTTATCTGCACTGCATTCATCGGCGTCTTCTCATCGGTGGTCTGGAAAAGTTGAAGGACGCGGATTATTTTTTCTTTATGGGATGTGGACATAGGGGTGCTCCTTACATTATGTTTTGAATTGAAATGATATATTAATTATACTGTACTGAGTTAAGCTTCACAACTTTCATCTTTTTGATTTTTATAGTTGACTTTTGTTAACAAACAGATTAATATTATATACAAGAAATGGGTTTGTTACCGTACGGCTATTGCCTAAGCGGGGTGCTCGTTTCTTTTTTTATATTCATCGAATATCAAAACATCCCTCACGCCAATTTCAACTCCAATCCCGTAAATAATTCTCCAAGCGTACACGACAGATGTCCCTGCTCTTGCTCTGGCATTTCATAGCTGACTAACTTATACTCTGGATTCATTTTCAACTTTTCAATTAGATATCCTGTATTCACCGCATCATCCAGACCATCATGAAGTCGTCCCTCCGGTTCAATCTCCACCCTGCCCAGTGCTTCTTCCAGACCAATCTTTCGTTCTATTCCGAATCGTTTTACAAATACATCCTGATAATCGATCCATCTTGCTTCACAGACAAAATCCAGAATCTGCTCATCACAGATCTTCTTTGCTTTGATTTCATGAAGCAGCTGTGCTCTGTCGGAACCGCTCCAGGCATAGACTTTATACTCACGATCGCCGATCCAGTCGATCATATGTAGCAGAGCCTCCTCAATACGTGGTGCTTTCTTCACCTGACTATTTCGTATCCCTGTCAGATTCTGAATAAACGGATCGATCACTCCGTGTTCCGGATGTACATATTGGCTAAGCGTTCCGATTCTTTTGAATTCCTCATCCAGAAGAACAGCTCCGATCTGTATCGTCTCATTTGCATATTTATAAGATCGGCTCCGATAATCTCTCGGTACGTTACACATTTCTAAATCTATCACAAGGTAATTCATGCTGTTTCCTCCTGTTCACTTTTCAGACTCTTTTTACAGATCTTGCAGATTGTTCCTGCCGGTGTAACCAATACCACCTTCGCATATGCCGTGTCACCAATCTTGTCATACAGGCGGCCTGCACTCATAGATTCACCGATGACTGTATACGAACTATTTGCCACATAACCGATCTTCCCAAGTCCTTCATACGTTACTTTGATTGCTTCCTTGTCATATTCATTATCCGGTTCTTTTTCTAATCTGATCTTCATACCTTTTTCCAGAAAATCATTTCCGAAGTAGTGTTTTGTTCCTGTCAGGGTGATAAATATTTTTGCCATTGTGTCTGCTCCTTTCGCTAAAAAAACGTGTTCATCTGAATTTGATTCAGTGTCTTGTAATTACTTTTGTCTTCAGGAATTCTGTTTTATTTCCTTTGATGTGTATAGTATAATTCAGGTGGTGGGGCATAATATTCTCACCTCTTTTTATTTCCATACATCAAAAAAGGAAATCAACCGCAGTCAATTTCCTCTTCTCATCATCAATCATACACCCTTTTCAACACTTCCAGATCAACCTCAAGCTCCCTGTCACCATCTCTTACCCTGGCAATCACCGGTACCCCCGTTAATCTCTCGATCATTTTCTCATTATCTTCCTGCATCGCTCCACCCGAGTAATGATTCAGAATGATTCCTTTTACATCCATTCCATGATTCCGGATGTATTCTACCGTCAGGACAACCGCATTGATCGTGCCAAGTCCGGCATCTGCGATCACCAGAGTGTTCAGATGCAGCATTTTCACAATGTCTTCCAACAGGATCTCATGCTCTTCATCCCAGCGGATCGGACATACAATGCCGCCGCTTCCTTCTACCGTGACATAATCGAACTCTTTCTTTACCTTGTCAAAATCTGCTTTTACCGTTTCCGTATCAACCGGATTTCCTTCTATTCTGGCAGCCAGATGCGGAGACACCGCATTTTGATACAGATATGACAGTAAGCTGCTGTCTTCCTGTGTGATACCGGCAATCTTCTTTACATAGCCTGCGTCACTTTCTTCTATGGACTCTGCGCCTGATAATGCAGCCTTATAATAGCCTGCATGAATTCCTGCATCCGCCAGCTTTTTCACGATTAATGCTGTGACATACGTCTTTCCTACATCTGTGCCGGTGCCCGTCACAAATATTCCTTTTGCCATAATCTCATGCCCCTTTTTTTATTAACTCAGATAAAATCCGCTTTTTCGCATTCTAAGTCCCACACCGGCTGCCAGCAGACATAATACAAAATCTCCAGGCATATCTAATGGGAAGCAGGACAAAAAGATCACGCCCAGCGTTGCCGGTGTATGTGCATAAAAGTTCAAGATTATGAATTTATACACGATTCCGATTGCATATGTCACAACAAATCCTGCAAGACATGCAAGCAGATAGTTCTTGTAACTTGCTTTCAGCTTTTCGCATACTTTTCCGGTTACATATGCGCTTACAATGAATCCGACCAGATAACCAAAGCTTGGCCGGAATATGTATCCGATTCCTCCGCCTGCTGCAAAGATTGGTACTCCGACAAGTCCCAGTAATACATAACATCCTACAGATATTGCTCCCTTATCAGCCCCCAGAATCAATCCTGCAAGCAATACGAAAAAGAACTGAAGTGTGAAATAATCCATATATGGAACCGGGATCTGGATAAATGCTCCTATGGCAACCAGCGCCGCGAACATTCCGCATAATACCATACTTACGGTGGATAATTTTTTTGTTTTTGTGTTCATTAAATTGTTAACCTTCCTTTCAGTTTATGGTTAACAATTTATCGTATTTCGCTTTGATTGTCAACTTATTTTTCTCACAAGTTTACAATCGTGTTCTTGTTTTGCTAATTCAGAATCCATTTCCTACTCCCCATACTGCTCCATAAGCCTCCGGGCCTCTCCCTTCATCTGCTCCACAACCTCATCCGGTCCAATGATCTTAACTGCCTCCCCCAGCGAGAATACCCATCCCAGGAACTGTTTGCTCACATGCACATCCACATTCACCCGGAAATGATCCTCGTCTTCCGGAATCATCATCACATCTTTCCCAAACCGGTCAATGATCACGCCCGCAAGGCTGTTATTTACCAGCATCTTTACAGACGTTTCCTTTCCCCTGAACATTCCGAAACTCTTCTTGGCATAATCCGCCATATCCAACTTCTTGAAGTGTTCTTTTCCCTCACGGGATTCATCCGACATCCGGATATGCAGCATCTTGTCCACCCGGTAATGCTTGATCAGCTGCGCCTCTGTATCATATCCGATCATATAATAATTCTCATCATCCCAGGACAATCCCCACGGGCTGATATGATACCACGCTCCTCCGTGACGCAGTTCCATCTCTTTCTTCACATTCCACTGGAAATACTGGAACTTGATCTTCTTATTTTCAGAAATCGCATTGTGGATTGCATCGACAGTATAATAGATGCTTTCATTCATTGTCTTAATTCTTCCGGATACATACACCTGTCGCTGCAGCCTCTGTGCATCGTATTTGCTGACCAGCTTTTCCAGCTTTTTTATCAGTGTGTTGGTCTTCTTCTCTGTAATGAATTTAGAAGACTGGATGGAATCTACCAGAAGCTTTAATTCCGGCAGTTCGAATGGGCGGTTGACTACGCGGTAATGATAGCGGTTGCCGATGGGTTCGCCCTCTACCTCGATCTCGAGTACAGACAGATCACGCAGATCTGCATAGATTGTTTTGCGATCTGCGGTCACTTCGTATTTTCCCAGTTCTTCCATGATTTCCGGCATGGTAATATAGTGTTCGTCATCTGTATTTTCCAGCATAATCTGTGCGAGACGGTATAATTTTAGCTTTTGATTTGTTCCTTTTGGCATATAAGTATTCCCCTTTTCGTGATATGAGTAAAGTATAGCACACATGGGAATTTTCTTTACACATTTTAAGCACCATTAATCACATCTCTAATCATTCACATAATCATAATAATCCGCTTCGCTGGCAAATAAGATATATTCGCCATCTACCATTCCCATATAACCGTCACCTGTGTTAAAACCTTTCATTGCCAGTTCCTCCATTTCTTTGAAAATAAATGATCTGTTTTCCCTTTTATGTCTATAGTTTATAACATCAGGTGGGGTATAAAATTACCTCCTGTCCTCTGCGCATTAAATCGTATGCCGCAAGACGAAAATAAGGGCAAAAAATTCTTTAAACGAATTTTTTGCCCTTATTGTTCTATCTCTGTACGTTGTCTGACTTATTTTAAATACCGCATCCATGCTCGCCACATGTATGCCCTTCCTCATGGCTGTGCTCATGGTGAGAACACTTTACATCCGTTAAGTGCCACATAGGAAATCAGAAAATTTGCAAACCAGCCAGCCGGTACAGCAAGCCAGACAAATGCAATGCCAAACCGAGGCGCAAAAATCAAAGCAACTGCCAAACGGATCGCAAGGTTTACCATATTGGCGATGAGAAACGGGCGCATGATTCCAAGTCCACGAAGTACTCCATCGGTTGCCATCTTGATACCCATGAAAATGAAAAAGTAACCGAGCCATCTCATATAATCCCCTGACACCTGATATGCCAAGGCGGATCCATCTTTGCCCAGGAATAACGAAGAAATCTGCGTATGCAGTGTTTCAATGACTACAAAAGCAAGGACTGCAAAACACAGATCTAACACCAGTGCCGCGTGATATCCCTTTTTGATACGATCCATTTTCTTTGCGCCTAGATTCTGGGAAACATACGGTGAGACTGCATTTCCGATAGATACAAATATCAAGGAAAAAACATTCTCTACTCTCATCGTTGCCGCATAACCTGCAAGTGCCTGTGTACCGAATGGATTTACAACTGCCTGTACGATCATCATACCGATTGACACTGTAGACTGCTGCAGAACCGAAGGTACAGCAATCCGCAGCATGGAATACAATTCATGCCTGTCAAACCAGTCAAAATGACTTTGATACCGGCGCATCCTGCTAAAGAAGATCAAAAGTGAAAACACTGCCGAAATCCCCTGTGAGATGAGCGTTGCAAGTGCTGCACCAAACACTCCCAAACCAAGTCCCGCCACCATCCAGAGATCCATAAAAATGTTCAAAACAGAAGAAAATATCAAAAGTCCCAATGGAATCTTTGATTCACCGATCGAAGTGAACATTGTTGAAAGGATGTTATACATAAACAGAAATGGAAATCCCACAAAATAAACACGGAGATACAGTACTGCTTCCTCCAGTATATCCGCAGGTGTCTGTAATAAACTCATCATCGAATGGGAAAAACAAAATCCAAAGACACCCAGCAGTATGCTTAGAATCAGGAAACTGATCAATGATGTTGACACAATTGTTTTCATTTTACTATAATCTCTGGCTCCAAAATAACGGCTCACAAGCACACCTGCACCTACACCAGCACCCAATGCTATACAAATGAAGACATTCGTAAGTGCAGCACAGGCACCGACTGCCGCAAGTGCAGATGAGCCAACAAACTGACCAACGATAATAGAATCAGCCATATTATATACTTGTTGAAAAAAGCTGCCTAAAATCATAGGCATTGCAAAAACAGTTAATGCTTTAAGAGGCGCATCTGTAATTAAATATTCATCTTTTGACATTCTCCAGTTCCTCCTACTGTTTATTTTTTTCGTACTTCCTCAATTCCTCCAGTGCCTCTCCACCCATAGGATACAAAGTCACAATATTAAAAATCGTCATAAGTCCGATTCCCACATCGCCAAGATCCCATACAATATGATAAGCCGCAATTCCTCCGATAAAGAGCATCACAAGTGCGAGGATTTTATATGCTGTCTGCCAGCACCACTTATCCCCTAAAAGATATGCCACATTTCCTCTTGCATAAAACAGGATTCCGAGAAACGTTGAAAAGCTGAAAAGGAACAACGTAACCGCAATAAAGATCACGCCAAATTTACCGAGATGATAATTCATTGCTGTCTGCAAAAGCTCCATTCCTTCCAGTCCTGCTATCATCTTTTCCGGCACAAGAAGCATGATCATCGCCGTACAGCTGCAGATCACAATTGTATCTATAAATACACCCAATGCCTGTATAAATCCTGCTTTTACAGGCGTATCACATTCTGCAGCCGCAGCTGCGCATGGTGCTGATCCCGAACCTGCTTCGTTGGAAAATAACCCTCTTTTTACACCATTCATAAGAACTGCTCCGAACCCTCCGGCTGCTGCCTGACGGATTCCAAACGCTTCCTGGATAATCCGCTCAAATACACCCGGAAGGCTTCGGATATTCAACAAGATAATGACTATCGTAATCACAAAATAGCAGACTGCCATAATTGGAACCAGAATATCCAACACCTTTACTGTGGCATTTTTTCGCAGTACGATCACTGCCGCAACGGCTACCAGAATCACCGTCGTAAAAATTGGCGGAATCCCAAATGCATTTTCAAAAGAAGATGCAACCGAATTACTGATCACCTGACTGATCCCGGCCCAGCAGATAAGCCCTGAGATTGCAAAGAGCACCGCAATACAGACATGTTTCTTTGTCTTTCCTGTCCGTCTCTCTACATAATGATGCATATAATATGCCGGACCTCCGCGGTAGCCTCCGTAAAGCGGATCTTTCTCTTTATAAAGCTGTGCAAGCGTTGCCTCGATAAATGCGGTTGATGAACCGATGACTGCTGTGATCCACATCCAAAATACCGCACCGGCACCGCCTGCGGAAACGGCAGCGACTACTCCTACCAGATTTCCCATTCCGACTCTTGTTGCAGTTGAGACGATCAGTGTCTGAAAAGTCGACAGACTGCCATCTTCCTTCTTTTTCCCGGTAAGCGCGCGAACCATATCTCCAAAAAGACGAACCGGCAAAAATCTTGTTCTGATCGTAAAATAGATTCCTGTGGGAATCAGCAAAATAATAAGCAGTGACACACCAAAAGAGGAGCCTCCCGGAAGTGGTATCCTTAAAAGATCTCCCCATAAAAATTGGTATACTGCCTGAATCCATGTAGTTAGCATTTCTCTTGTTTCCTTTTCTTTAAATTATTGTTCTCGTTTATCTTATCACAAAGCTATTCTTTAAAATACAAAAAACACGGAAATATTCCGTGTTTTTTGTATTTACATCCTCTTTTTAGATTATTCTCCCCAGCGAAGTCCTTTTCCGGCTTCTACCGCCTTATCATAAATCACTTTTGCTGCTACCAGATCCTGCGCAGCAACTCCTACAGTTTCATATACGATAATTTCTTCGTCATTTTCACGTCCTTTGATCTTTCCATTGATCACATCTCCAAGACTTCCAAGCACATCCTCTTCTGTAATGATTCCCTCTGCAATCGGAATCAGAAGATCCCCCGTCTCTGAAAGCGCCGCCTCTTTTGAATCACAGATAATCTTAGATGCTCTCGGTAAAACAGCCGGATCCAGCTCATGCTTGTGCGGTTCATAGGTACCTACGCAGCTGATGGTTGCACCGGCTTTTACCTTTGTCCCGTCAAATACCGGTTTTGCCGAAGGCGTCACTGTAACGATCAGATCTGCATCTTCGATACAGTCATCCGAATCCTTGGCCGGTATGATTGTTGCACCGTATTTAGCCAGTTCCTTCTGCATTTCTTCGGCAAATGCTTTGCATCTTTCTTCATTCAGGTCAAAGATCTTTACTTCTTCCAGCTTTCTTGCTGCGAGCATTGCCTCAAGCTGAGCTGCTGCCTGTCCCCCTGTACCGATCATTGCACCTTTTTTACATTCCTTTTTTCCAAGCAGATCGAATGCTGCACCGGAAGAAGCCCCCGTACGAAGCTGTGTCACATAAGTTCCATCCAGCATCGCGATCACATATCCTGTCTTTCCGTCGATCAGCATAGTCTGCGCCGGTGATGTCATCAGATTGTTATCGATATTGTGTGGAAAAATGTTGATCACCTTCATGGCTGCTACATCTAATTCCGGAGCATAGGCCGGCATAAACAGAAATGCGCCGTCATATTTTCCATTGATGACTGTACGAAGCGGTGTATCTACCGTACCATCGACAACCATCTTAAATGCCTGCTTATCCGCTTCGATCATATCTTTCATTGTAATTACACTTTTAATATCCTCTTTTGAAAGCAATAACATACCCGTTCTCTCCTTATCCATACCAATACTTTTATTCGTGATGATATCCGTAGTCTGCATCCAGTGCCCATGGCTGCATTGCACCGCCTTCTTCTGCCGGTCTGCAGTTCTGTGCGTAAATATTTAAAACACCCTTCTGCTGCTTAAGCGGCGGACGTACCCAGGATTTTCTTCTTTCTGCTAAAATCTCATCGGATACGAGAAGATTGACGGTTCCCCCTGCAATGTCCATCTCAATTTCATCACCATTTTCGATCAAAGCGATCACACCGCCGTCATAAGCTTCCGGAGAAACATGTCCGACGATTGCTCCGTAGTTGAATCCGGAGAAACGCGCGTCTGTGATAAGCCCGACCTTTTTATCAAGTCCAAGTCCGATCAGCGCATCGATACTAAGCATCAGCTCTTTCATCCCCGGTGCTCCTTTACAGCCTTCATAGCGAATAACAAGAATGTCCCCCGCAACAATCTCGCCTGCCATAATGGCTCTATATGCATCCTGATCGCATTCATACACTTTTGCCGCACCTTTGATGTATTTTACTTCTTCATATACTGCTGTCGGACGTACGATCGCCCCTGCCGGAGAAATATTTCCCCGCATGATTTTAAGTCCCGGTTCTTTTGCTACAGGATCTTCCAGCGAATGAATGACTTTGTTTGGCGCGCTTTTCACAGAATCGAGGAGTTCACCCCAAGTTGTATCCCCGTAAATCGTCGGCGCATCGGTATGGATTTTACCGGCAAGCTGCTTCATGACCTGCTTTACACCGCCGGCATAATGAAAATCTACAACTGTATACGGTCCGCTTGGAATCACTGCATTGATGCAGTAAATTTCCTTCGCATACTTTTCAAAATCTGCCAGTGTAAGCTTGATACCAAGTTCATATGCGTATGCCAGGATATGCAGTACCGCATTGGTTGATCCTGCAACTGCCATATCAAACATGATCGCATTTTCCAGAACATCTTTGGTGATCAGATCTTTTGGTGTCTTTCCGGACCTGGCAAGCTGTACCATGTATTTTCCTGCTGTTCTTGCAGCACGAAGTCTTGCATTATCTGATGCAGGAATCGTAGATGTTCCCGGCATAACAAGGTTCAATACCTCACCTAACATCTGCATCGTATTGGCTGTTCCCATAGAAGGGCATGCACCGAAAGACGGGCAGACGCTTTCTTCCATTTCAAATAACTCAGCTTCGGAAGCACCTGAGAATCTTGCCGCATCCAGATCTGCCTCTACAACTGTCTTACCACAGTAATTTCCGGCCTGCATTGATCCCCCGGTCACTACCAGAGCCGGAATATCCAGTCTGCACGCTGCCAGATAACATCCGGCAATGATCAGATCACAGGATGCCACACAGCAGATCGCATCGAAATTATGTATTCTGGATACAAATTCGATGGACATTGCCACGATATCTCTTCCTACCTGCTCATACTTCATCTCATCCGCACCATTTGCCACATTTCCGCAAGTAGCCGGGATTCCGAATTCTACCGGGATTCCTCCTGCTGCCCAGATTCCCTCTTTTACAGCTTCTGTCACCTGGCGAAGATGCGCAGTTCCTGGAGAACCTGCCATGTAAGAATTCGGTATTCCGATATGCGGTTTCTGACGGATATCTTCATCCGAATATCCTGCCGCCTTCATCATAACACGGCGGTGTGCCGCTTCTGTTCCGTTCCAGTAATTGTATCCCATTATTCTTCTCCTTTAATTCATGATACACTTAAACTCCTTTAAATTTCATTCCCCTGCTTCTATGCTATTCCAGTTTCCGGTCATTGAAAAGTCTGTAAAACTGATATCAGACTTCACTTTTTCTTAATACATTGTTAACTCTTTGATTTGCGCTTATATTTTCACTTTTTCTTATGTTTGATTTTAAAAAAATTTATAATAAAATCCCACGGATATTGATTATCTTCCTTATATTAAGTAAGATAGTAAAAGAGCATTGTTTACCAACACCACGGGAGGTTTCATCATGTCTAAATACGATGTGATTCTTGATGTCTATGAGAATCAGAGCATCTCAAAAGCTGCTCAAAAACACAACTACACACAATCAGCTGTCAGCCAGACTATCCGCAATTATGAAAAAGAGATTGGTCTCAAGCTGTTCAAGCGTTCAAAAAACGGAATGGAAGCGCTTCCCGGGACAGAACCCATCTTTGAAGAACTTATGCATATCCGCTCCGCCAATACACGGATCGATCAGATCGTCTCAAATATCAACAATCTGGACAGTGGTTTTATCCGCATCGGAACGGTGCAGAGCATTGCCTATAACTGGCTCCCCGGAGTACTGAAAAATTTTTCTGCCGAATACCCGAATATCACCTTTCGGCTCTATGTTGACGGATTTCAGAACCTGACGGAGAAGCTTCGCAAAAAAGAACTGGACTGTATCTTTGTTTCGCAATATGTCGCAAAGGATTTCCCAAATCTTCCTGTCGGCACCGACGAACTGGTTCTGGTTACTTCCCTGGACCATCCTCTTGCCGATCAGCTGACGGTATCTTTTGCCGATATTGACGGACAGGATTTTGTTCTCTCCGCCGATGATTTTGATTATGAAACCGGAAAATTATTCCGATTAAACCATATCACGCCTAACGTAAGATTTCGGATCAATGAAGACTATACCGCGATTAAAATGGTGGAACAGGGCTTTGGCATCACTGTACTTCCCAAACTTCTGCTTCATAATATTCCATTCAACGTCTGTGTCCGTTCCTTTACCGAACACTTCCGCAGGAATCTGTCCGTAGCCTATCTGGATACACCTGAACTCTCTCCTGCACTTGATAAGTTTCTTACCTTTGTCACCAAATGGGCCAAAGAATGTAAGCTGATCTGATTTCCTGTCACGTACAAAACGGCACAAAGTTCTGCTATGACTTTGTGCCGTTTTGCGCGTAACTTTATTTTGTTTATTATCTCAGACCATCTCTGAGCGCATCCAGATTATTTCTCTATAATTCCGTATTTATAACCACTTTCTTTCATTAATTCAAGGTATGGTTTCGGATCAAAATATTCCGGTGCATAGACCCCAGCTTCTTTCCAGATTTCTCTTCCGATCAGCTCCAGCGCAAGTGCTGCTCCAAATCCTGTCTGGGCGGTAACAGCCTGGGTTCCCCATCTTTCGATAGACTCCTGATTATCAAATGGCTGATACAGGAAGTATTCTTTTTCCTTTCCGTCTTTCTTTCCGATACACTGTACTCCAACCAGCATTTTTCCGGTCATCTCATCTCCAATATCTTTTGGCTGCGGTGCACAGGCTGCAACTACATCCCTTGGAACTACCTTCACATCCCCTACCTGCACCGGCTTGATACTGCGAAGTCCCAGCTTATCCAGCACCTTAAGTGCCGTGATCAGATTCTCATCAAGACTGATCTTGAAGGTTGCCTTTTTCAATCCATACTGGCTTAAGTAGCGTGCCATCGTCACAACTTCCTCATGCTCTACCTTTACCAGAGTATTTTTTCCTACTCCTTCCGGCATCTCATAGACTTCCTGCCCTGCAAATGCTTTTTCTACGATAAATCCGCCCTTCTCCTTATCATACTCAACATTCGGGTTCATTACCTCATCCAGCACGGTCCATACGTTGAATCCAAACATAATGTCATCCGGATCTGCACCCGGAACAGACAGATTTCCGCCGTCTTTTACATGAACTTCTGTAATTTCATCCAAAAGCTCTGTCGCCGCGTATTTTGCAAATACATTTACAACACCCGGATCGATTCCCATACAGATCACAGCCATATTTCCCTGCTTCTTCCAGGCTTCATGACGGTCAAAATTGTATTTTGTCATCGGTTCAGTATAGCTGTTCTCAATACCAAGTCCGTAAGCCGGATCTTCCATCGGAACCGACCAGGTTCCCATGCTTCCGTAATCTGCACCCGTTTTAAATGCAGCATCAAAAATCATATTACTTGCAAAAGGTGGTGCTGCATCCATCACAAAATCAATCTTATGCTCCCGGATCAGTTCTGCCATTTTCTCTGTATTTGTCGCGTCGATCTTAGAGGCTTCAAAACGGGAATCCCCCTTCATCATACCGACAACTTCCTCTGCCCTTTTCAAGTCATAGTCGCAGACCAGCACATATTTCAGCCATTCTCCCTTTGGGTCTCTCCACTGCATTACTTTTAAAATACTTTCACCGACAGCACCGGCTCCTACAAGCATCATTCTCATCTTTTTTTCCTCCTGCTTTTCTTTTTCTTCTGTCAAATTTTATTCAAAAAATGCCCTTTCCCTTCTTCCTCGGATAATACTTTTGTATGCCACCACGTACTGCCTGCTAACAGTCTCATCTCATATTAGTGCCCATATAAAAAGGGCAGAAAAAAACAGATACACGAAAAAAATCGTTCATCTGTTTTCTCTGTCCTTTTACCAGTTGGTTCTAGCCTCGTAGGTGGTGCTTTCTTTGCACACTCTCCAAAGATTCGTCAGGTCGCCTTCCTTTTTGCCTGTCAGTTTCCACGAAAGGAAGATGTTACCTTACGCTTTGCTTCTTCGGCCCCTTGCGGTGTCTAGGACGTCCCTCATCCGACATATTCTTGATAAATTTAAGTTTACCCTTTTTTATCTGTCCGGTCAAATCTTTTATTTCTTTCCTCCGAAAATAACCCCCATAAAGCGAACATAAGTATAAACAACAAGTGCTACTGCAATAATTGTCTCAATCAGAACTACATACTGAAGGAATGGCATTGGATGTCCCATATTTGCTGCACATGCCATAGTTTGTTTACTTGCGATCGCACTGATAACAAATGGGAATGTGAAGGCTGCATAGCTTGGGAAGAATGGCATCTTCAGATATCCCACTGCTTTTACCAGGGTAAAAATATAAATAACCGTTGCAACTACAAACATTGCCATCAGGAAACCGTATGATTTCGGTGTTACGGACTGTACATAACCTGCAATACACAGGCTGGTCGGTGCTGCGTAGATACAGATCAGCGGTTTTGCCGGATCCGGCACTTCTTTAAACTTCACATAACGATAGGTTACAAGTACAAGAAGTACGATCAGTGTTACAAATCCAAACCAGAATGCTGCGGTTCCGATTCCAAGTTGCTCATAAGCCGGTGCTGTAACAGCCGCTACAGCAATTCCTACATATACAATATAATAGCTTGCAAATACTTTCGGCATCTGAAGTTTCAGAACAAACTTCACCGTAAAGTATATGATCAGAATGATGTGAAGAATGATTGCCAGAAGCCATATGTAATAAGCTGCCTTTCCGATAAACGGTTTTACATAAGTGCTGAGAATCATAAGTGCCATCGGAAATGTTCCTGATACGCTTGCCATGATCGGATTTCCCATATCTTCTTTCACTGCTCCCGGGAACATGATCAGCTTCAAAAGCACCAGTATCAGAAGAAATGCTGCGAATATACCGCATACATAACGGATTCCTTCTGAATAGCTCTGAAGTAAATTTCCAAGTGCTGCCGCGCCAAGCATGACTCCGCAAAGCGGAATCGGTACTTTCTTAATTACGTCTTTCATTGTTTCTTTCCCTTTCTCTCATCAAGCGGCTGTCGTTACCACTTTATTTAGATATCTGCAATTTTTCTTCTTTCGCACGGTTCATCAATTTCATCCAGATTCTTGATACCAAGCTCACGACAGACGATCTGCGCTACCTTCCATGCACAAAGTCCTGTAAAATAGATACACTGTTCTTTGTGTTCACCCTGTCCCATATTGAATTCCTTTGTAAGAACTCTGCAGCAGATTGCATTTTTACCATTTGCCTTCTTGAACCAGTCATGAAGTTCGTGTGTCAGTTCCATGCACTTCACGCTCTTTGGATTTGTAGGTCCGTCCTGCTCTGTACGTCCGAAAAAAAGTCCAAGTGCAAGGATTCCTCCGTTAAATGCACCACATACACATCCGGATTTTCCTGCTCCCACAGCCATTCCTGATGCCATGGCGATTACTTCTTTTGGTACATCCAGTTTAAATTCATCACGGATTGTACTTACTAAAGCTTCACAGCAATAGTAACCGTCTTTAAAACACTTTTCTGCCTTTCTCTGCACTTCTCTTGGACTGATTTCTGTTACCCCGATATTCATTTTCAAATCCTCCTGTAAAAAATATATTTATGCCAGCGCGATTATTTGTATATTTTGCCAGCATCCATGTATTACCATTATATCCTTTTGTACATTTTATTCAAATTCAATTTTTCTATAAATATTCCATTATTATAGTCATCATCTATTTCCATGGAATTGTCGACAAAAAAGCCACAAACTATACTCCGCTTTTTCATGCATTCTGTATAGTTTGTGACTTACCCGCAACTTTTCGTTACTACTTATCAACTTTTTTCTTATCGTGTAATCTCTCCTGAGCGAATCTTTTGCAGCCATTCCTGTACGTGTTTCCGGAAACACTGCCTTCCTGTGCGATCATCAGAAATATTTTCAAATCATGAATATCCATCTATTTTCTCCCTCTTTTACTCATATTTCTATTATAACACACTTCGTTTGTTTTTCCTAACCACCCATTCAACACTTTTAACCGAAAATTAAATCCAGTTACAGTCTCCACCGGTAATTGCAAGACTCAGAAGTCCATCCATTTTCTCTACTTCTTCTTCACCGATGATCTTTTCCAGTAATTCTGCCGTGTCCAGAGCATCTTCCATGGATTCGTCTGGTCCGATCTCATAGTCGATCTCTGCCTCACATTCCGGACATGGGATCCGGTTCATTGTCTGTAAGGATAAGAAACGGTTCCCACATTTTTTACATTCATAAAATCCACACTCTTTTGTGCCATCTGGTACGTAGTACATCGTATTTTAACTTCCTCTCCACATTTTAGTTTTTATATACAAAACATTCTCTCTTTTGTATGATCTTCCACTGCCTAGTATACACTATCTGACATATAAAAGTATAGTGTTATCCAGTTCATGCCCAAGCAAAAAAAAGACCATTTCCCATTTCTCAGGGAAACAGTCCTTTCACTTATCTTCAATTATTCTTCGACTTTCACCGGATTGGTCACACTTACCTTATGATCATACCAGACTCCTTTTTTTCCGAGCAGAGCCACATCAAATTCTTTATCCAGTTCAGGAACCGGAATATCAAATCCATAAACTTCTTCTGTTGCACCGTCGCTATAGGTTACCGTATCTGTTGTAGGTTCCAGAAGTTCTGCACCATCTTTCTGTGCATCTTCGGATGTTCCTTCAAACAGGTTGACGATATTCTTAGAAACCAGGCTGACATGGATCATCATTTTCCCGTCTTTTACTGTGAGTGTTCCTTTTCCGTCATTCGCTTCATTTACATGAAACATTCCGCTGTCGGTATTGAATTCTGCCGTATAGGTTCCATCTTCAAGTTCACATTCTACAGTTTCCTGTTCTTGATCTTCTACAACTGAAACATCTTTTGTTGCCTCTGCTTTTGAATCGGACGCCTCATCTTTTGCACCGCATCCCCTCATCATTCCCACTGCCATTACAGCAGATAATACCAATACTAACAGTTTCTTTTTCATCTTATAAATCCCTCTTTTTTTATTTATTCTGCATCAATTGCAGCCTGTGTATGTGCCACATAAAGCTGCTGAATCGCATCGATCTCACCAAGACCTGCAATCTGTGTATCAATACTGTCAAATGCTCCGGATGCTTCAAACTGGCTCTTCCAAGAATCGTCATCATCGCCTGCCATATCGTTGTTTGCATGATCTCCTGCAACAACCATCAGTGGACGAAGGATTACTTTCTTGTATCCTGCATCTTTCAGCTTTTCAATTACTGCTTCACAAGCGGTATCTTCCGGTTCGCCTTCTACGGTTCCGATAAATACATTCTCATAACCAAGTTGTTCCATCTGTGCCTGCATCTGAGAATAGCTGATCTTTGCTGTGTGTGAAGTTCCATGTCCCATAAATACAAATGCGGTTCCCTCTTCTTTTGCCACATCCAGGCTGTCAAATCCAGCTGTCTTTACAGCTTCTGCTGTAATTGCTTCTGCAACAGCTGCTTTATCCTCATTGATCGCTGTTTCATCCGCTCCGACTTCACCGAGAAGTGGTTCTGCAATTTTTACAGATTCAAATTTATCTTTGTAGTTCTCAACTGCTTCTGTCAGTTCATCATACTCGGCACCATGCATCAGATGTGTCGGCTGTACGACCAGATTCTTAACCCCGTTGTCAACTGCTCTTTCCAGTGCCTGATCCATATTGTCGATCTTCTCATCATCACGGGCCTGTACATGGTTGATGATGATCTGTGCTGTAAATGCTCTTCTTACAGACCAGTCCGGATATGCTGCCTGAAGTGCTTTTTCCACACCACCGATATCCTCTGCACGGCTGTCATTAAAAGATGTACCAAAGCTTACAACCAGAATTTCATTTTCTCCGATGTTATCTTCGTTCAGCGAATCATCTTTCGATGCATCGCCTGTATCCCTTCCAAAATAATCCGGATCAGCGTTCTCGCCTTCTACCAGTTCTTTCTGTGCATCAGTAAGCTTATCCCAGGCTTCTTTTGCAGCCTTACACTGTTCATCTGTCTTGTCTGTTCTTTCCTGCACATAAATGTCATCGATCAGCTTTGCCACTTTGTCTGCTGCCTCCTGATCGCTGTCTTCGGATGTTTCTTCTGTCTTTGTAGAAGAAGTGTCCTCTGTCTTCTTGCTTCCACATCCAGTCATCATAGACACCGTAAGTGCTGTTGCCAGTAATGCTACTAATACTCGTTTCTTCATCTTGATCCTCCCTGACTTTTTTGTCATACTTTCAGGAATCGGAATGATATTCATTACACTTTACAGCATATTTTTTGTAAACAAAAAAATCCCCCGTATCTAAATTTAACGAGGGCGTACAAAAAAGAAACTGACATTTTGCCCTCGCAAAATCAGTCTGAAGTTTCTATCTTTCGTACTGCCAGTTACTCGTGGCATGAACTTTCCGTTCCTGTACTGCGAAAGGCAGGTCTCCCGACTGATTGCTCAGACGCTTGTGGCTTTCCTTCCCGGTCTCCCAGTGGTATGACAGCCTAAGCTTGCAAATTACGGTGACGAGTTCATACAGGACTTGCACCTGTTTCCCTTTTCACCAATCCAGACATTCCGTCTGATTGACACCTTACGCATCTGTATTTATTTTTCTAAACAAGCCTATTCTAGCACAGGCGTATGAATAGTGTCAAGAAAGGCTTGTCTGCTTCAGCACCGGCATCCGGAAAATCTGCACGATCAGCGGAATCACCATAACAAACCACACAATCGGCTCCGCAATGATAACCCCCGTGTATCCAAGATGTGGAACCAGTGTAAATGCGATCACAATTTTTCCAAGCATCTCAAGTGTACTTGATACGATCGGTGTAATATGGTCATCCAGTCCCTGCATGGCATTTCGCACAATGCAGATTACTGCTGTTACATAATAAAACAATGTATCAAATTTCAGATATCTGGTCGCATTTAAGATCACATTTTCATTATATGTACCTGTTACCAGATAGACCAGTTTATCTCCAATCGTATAGCTTGCCACGATCACAAGTGTACACCAGATACAAGTATAGAAAATCGCAAGCCAGATCCCTTTTTTGATCCGGTCGATCTTTCCTGCTCCAAGGTTCTGTCCACAGTAGGTCGCCATCGTATTTCCAAATACTGTAAACATGATCATGAACATTTCAGTCAGCTTCCGGGCCGCTGTCTGTGCTACGATATAATCATTTCCAAGTTTATTGATCGCTGTCTGAAGCGTCAGGGAACCGATATTGATCAGAGAACTCATGAATCCCATGGACATTCCCGCACCCAACATATTTTTCACCATAACCGGATTCGGATCTTTGAAATCTTCCCGGCTAAGTCTTAACAGTTCATATCTCTTTACCATATAAATCCAGCACACAACAAACGCGATTGCCTGTGCCAGTACCGTTGCGATCGCAGCTCCCCGCACTCCGCTTTTCAGCACTACGACAAAAAGCAGATCCCCAACAATATTCAGTGCAACTGAGATTGCCAGGATCACAAGAGGCGTCACGGTATCTCCGAGTGACCGGAGTGCAGCCGCACATGCATCATAAAGAAATGTCGCCACAAGCCCTGCAATGATCACGAAAATATAGCTTTTTGCCGTTGCCATCAGATCTGAAGGAACATTCAGTATATTTAAGATCGGCTGTAAAAATAACAATCCGAACACCGTAAAAAATATTGCAATTCCTGTACCCATGGTCAGCGACATTGCGAATGATTTCTTCACATTTTTATAATCCTTTGCACCGAATTTCTGTGCAATAATAATCGCGAATCCCCCCGAAAGTCCCTGCAAGAATCCAATGATCAGATTACTTAAGGTTGTGGTCGCGCCGACAGCCGCCAGCGCGTCCTCTCCCAGGAAAGTTCCGACAATTCTGGTATCCACAAGACTGTATGTAAGCTGCAGAAGATTTGCGAAAAAGATCGGCAGCGCAAAAGCCAATATCAGTGTGGATGGTTTTCCTTTTGTTAGATCTTTCATATTTTAAATTTCATCCTGTCTAATTTTTCTTGTCCATCAATCCGAACTGTATCGTAACGCAGGTCGCAATGATCAGTCCAAACATATAGAACGAATATTTCAGTACATTAAGCGGTGATACATCAGCAAGTGCCGTAATCATCAGCATACCACCATCATGTGGCATCAGTGCAATAAATGCGCAGGCAAAGATATCCACCAGACTGGCAAGTCTCTTCGGTGCGATCTTATATTTTTCCCCGATTTCTTTTGCAATCGGACAGGTAACAATGATTGCGATCGTATTATTTACCATAGCTGCGGAAAGGATACCTGACATCAGTCCGATTCCATATTCCGCACCACGTCTGCTCTTAATCTTGCTGCTGATCGCGCCCACCAGCCATTCAACACCGCCATATTCACGTACAAGACCGATGATACCGGATACAAGAATGGCAACGATACTGATGCTGAACATATCACTCATACCACTTCCAATTGCCTGGATCCATTCAAAAAATCCACAGCTTCCGACACAAAGTCCAATGATACCGGATGCAAGTATTCCGACAAAAAGGACTACTGCAACATTAACTCCCATAAGTGCCGCAATTAGAACAATAAAATAAGGGAGGACTTCGATGATACTATAGCTTCCTGCTTCGATTGCTCCGCTTCCGACTCCGCCAAAAATCGAGTACAGGATCATTGCCACAATTGCCGCCGGAAGAGCAATGAAAAAGTTCATTTTAAATTTGTCTTTCATCTCAGAACCACATCCTTCTGCTGCAGAAATGGTTGTATCTGAAATCATGGAAAGGTTATCTCCAAAATAAGATCCTCCGATCACTGCCGCACCGACTACCGCAACATTTAAATGCGCTCCCTGTGCCACATTGATCGCAATCGGAGCCATCGCTGCAATCGTTCCCATGGATGTTCCGATCGATGTAGAAATAAAGCAGCACATTAAAAATACACCCGGAACCAACAGTTTCACAGGAATAAAATGCAGACAGAGATTTACAACTGAGTCTTTTCCTCCCATTGCCGCTGCTGCTCCCTGGAATCCACCAGCCATCAGGTAGATCAGAACGATCATCATAACTCCTGAATTTCCCATGCTCGTTGTCATAATATTCAGCTTATCCTGTACACCAATGCCACGGTTAAGGAGAAGTGCTACCGCACACCCTGCAAGAAGTGCGACGTGACGCGGGAACTTTCCGAACGGTTCGTCTGCTCCAAGCAGTGTAAATGTAATCCCGCACCCTACATAACATACCAGAAATACAATCAATGGGAGAAATGCCACTGCCCCCATATTTTTCTTTTGTCTGTCCATCTTTTTTCCTCTCAATCCTTTTTTTATATTATTTTGCTGCCAGATGCTTATCCAGTGCGTCTTTCAGCTGTGTCAGTGCCTGCTTTACAGTCGCACGAGGGCAGGCAACATTGAATCTTTCGAACTGCGCCGTCTCAGGTCCAAAGATAATTCCCGAATCCAGCCACAATTTCGCTTCCTCCAGCATCAGATGTTCCAGCTCTTCATTGCTGAATCCGTACCCGGAGAAATCAACCCATACCAGATAGGTTCCTTCCGGCTCTACCATCTTCGCCTTCGGGAAATTCTCTTTTACGAACTTGCTCATGTACTGTACATTTTCGTAAATATACTGTACCAGTTCATCTACCCACCCGGCACCTTTGGTGTAGCATACCTTGACAGCAAGCTGTCCCATCAGGCTTCCTTGGCTGTAAGCGGCCTGTGTATTCGCCCACTGGTATTTTTTTCGCAGCTCTTCGTTTGGAATGATAATATTTGCCGGCTGAAGTCCTGCCACGTTGAAAGTTTTTCCAGGAGAACTGTAAAGTGCAAGGATCTGACGGTATTTTTCATCCAGATTCATACAGCTTGTGAACGTATGTCCCGGGAAAATGAAATCGCAGTGCATCTCGTCCACCATCCAGGTCACGTTGTATTTCAGGCAGATCTCTGCAACTCTTTCTAATTCTTCTCTTGTCCAGACTCTTCCCACCGGATTGTGGGGATTACAGAAAATCAGAGCTTTGACACCTTCTTCCCGAATCATTTTTTCCATCTTTTCAAAGTCGATGGAATAATGGTTATTCTCATAGCGAAGCTGGCAGTTCGCCAGTCTTCTTCCGTCATTCTTGACGACTTCGCTGAACGGATAGTATACCGGCTGCATCACCATCATGGCATCTCCCTTTTCGGTAAATGCTCTTACGCTTGTTCCGAGTGCATAGACGATTCCGGCACCAAGTGTTACCCACTCCGGTTCGATCGTATATCCATAACGTGTGGAGAACCAATGGTTCATTGCTGCAAAATATTCATCCAGTGGATCGGTATAACCAAAGATTCCATGATCGATCCTCTTGTGAAATTCATCCAAAATCTCATCCGGCAGACGGAAATCCATGTCTGCCACCCAGAGCGGAAGCAGATCATCTCTTCCCTTTCGTTTCATTCCAAAATCATATTTCAGGCAGTCCGTTCCATGTCTGTCGATTACTTCATCAAAATTGTACTTTCCCATCTTATGCCTTTCTCCTTGTCGCAAAATTCTCTCGTTTTTTATACCTCTTTTTGTTAGACATGTCAATGTTTTTTCTATAGAAGTATAAAATAGAATGTACACTGACCCACTAAAAATAGCTGTGGATTGAACCGACTTCCAATCGTTAGAATTTAGGTCTAACTTTTGGGGCCGGTTTCATCCACAGCCATTTTTCCTTATGATTCTTTTATTTTATCGTATGCAAATATATGCCATATACACTGCATACATTCCAAGCATCGTAGCGCCTTCTCTTCGGTCGATCATTTTTGAAGTCCATGCAAACACCAGAACAACAAGACTCATCGCAATCAGTACAACCGTATCAATGATATTATCGGTAAGAAATTTCACTGGACTGATGGCAGCTGCAACTCCAAGTACCAACAGGATATTGAAAATATTAGAACCGATCACATTTCCGAGTGCCATATCCACTTCATTCTTTCTTGCCGCAACAATCGATGTTACAAGTTCCGGAAGACTGGTTCCCATCGCAACGATGGTAAGTCCGATAAGTGTCTGACTGAGTCCGAATGCGCTTGCAAGTGCTGAAGCACTGTCTACAACAAAATCACCGCCAAACTTGATTGCGATCATGCCGCCAACAATAAATAACGCACATTTCCAAAGTGGCAGGATCTGAATTTCTTCGTCTACTAATTCTCCCTCTTCGCGCATCATCTGACTTTCCTTGTGTGCTGCTCTTGCTTTCTTGGCAGAGCCAATCATCCAGATCAGATAAGCTGCAAAAATAAGGAGAAATACACCGCCATCTAAATGTCCTAAAAGCATCCCGACATATCCAAGCACCATCAGCAAGGCCGCACAGATAATTGATAATGGAAACTCTTTTTTCAATGTATCTTTTTTTATCGTAAGAGGTGCAAATAACGCACAGGCTCCACAAACAACCATCAAGTTGAAAATATTCGATCCGACAACATTACTTACCGCAAGTGAGTTATTTCCTGTCAGGGATGCCGTTACACTGACCGCACATTCCGGAAGGCTGGTTCCCATTGCAACGATGGTCATACCGATGATCATCGATGGAACATGAAGCTGCTTCGCAACAGAAGAACTTCCTTCTACAAAATAATCTGCTCCTTTCATCAATAGAGCAAACCCTATAATCAAAATAATGATTGATTTTATAAGTGCCATGACCAAAACCTCTCTTTTAAATACTTCCTACCAAATTGCAACTCCCACTATAAAACAAGAAAGTTGGACTGTCAACTCTAAAGGCAGGGATTCGTGATATTTCACAAATCCCTGCCTTTTACTTGTTCTACCGAATAAAATTTGTCGGAATCTTTGCTTCTTTTTCTGGAAGTCCAAACTGCTCTTTTCCAAGTGCAATACTCTTCATAAGGAAAGTCATATTTCTTGCAAGTGTACGCATCGTCTGCCTTCCTTCCTCATCCTTTTCGGCCTCTCCCGGTGCTGCCCCATGGATGCTGTTCCAGTACTGGCTGGATGCAACCGGCATTCCGGAAATGGTAAAATATTTGTTCAGCTCATCAAATGTCGCAGAACATCCGCCACGTCTTGCACAGGCAACGCTTGCTCCCACTTTCATCGTTTTATCAAAATGACTGCTGTAGAACAGTCTGTCAAGACAGGCGATCAGAGTTGCATTTGCAGACGCATAGTACACCGGACTTGCGATTACAAGACCATCTGCTGCCTCAAATTTGGTTGCCATCTCATTCACCACATCATCAAAAACACATTTGCCTTTTTCGCAGCAGGAACCACAGGCAATACAGCCACGGACTGCCTGGTTTCCGATTACAATATTTTCTACTTCTATACCATTTTCTTTGAAAACATTTTCCATCTCGCGAAGTGCAATGGCTGTGTTGCCATTTGCTTTCGGGCTTCCGTTAAGTATAAGTACTTTTAAATTTTCTTTCATGATAAAATCTTCCTTTCTGGTAATCATACCATCTTGTTTTACTATGATTTTATTTTCCTCTTTTTTTCTTTTCACTCCTTCAGTTCTAACGTCTTCTACAACCTGTACTAAATCAATTCCAATTTTATTCTTGACAAATTCTTTTGTCATATTCTTTATATATTTTTCTGCTGTTTTCCAAGCGTCTTTTACTACCCCGTCACATATTTTGTTTGCATTCACTACTTTGTCCTTAAGTGCAGAAATAATTGCAATCGCAGGCTCTTCATAATAGTCATATTTCCAACAATTATAATGAAATACAAAGTATCTATTATCTTTTGTTTTCTCGTTCTGTTCCAATTCCAGCTTTTCTTCCAGGCATTCCAAAATGAACGTCTTGCCAACACCCCACGTACCTTCAATTGCAAACGAACAAAATGTTCGATTTATAGATGCACTTTGAACAATACGAAACAATTCAGAAATTTCGTTTTCCCGATTAAGTGCATCCAGTTTGTTTCTTCCTTCTTCAATTACCTTATTCCCTCCTCATTTTTCTCTATCAGCGCAAGCATATCTCTTAAGTTACATTCTTTTTATAATCCAGATAACGTTCGCATTACCAAATCCACATCTTTGTTTTCTAATTCCTGAATAATATGCAGATAAGTTTTCTGCGTCGTTGTCATACTGGCATGTCCCAATCTTCTTGCCACACTTGCAATGGATACTCCCGCAAATAAAAGCAGTGAAGCATGGGGATGACGAAGACCGTGAATTGAAATTTCCGAAATTCCACAAGCTTTGCAATGTCTTGTAAGAATATCATTTACCGTGGAATTGTACACCTTATCTTTGCCAACAAAAATGGGCTCATCCTCAGGCAAATCCTTAACCAACTCCGAAAACTTAACTACAATCTGCCAG
>OLFT01000177.1_pt1 | contig 88338 bp, 105 predicted proteins | sample 1604921 | NCBI WGS metagenome assembly OLFT01 (sample SAMEA3888897, study PRJEB22519) | human gut metagenome | biome: human gut; feature: human-associated habitat; material: faeces | place: Denmark | collected 2013 | reverse complement strand
GCGAGCACTACTGCAATGAATGCTATTGCTGCAAGTTCTACTGCAATGAATGCTATTAATAGCAGTTCCACTGCTATTAATATTGTAAAAGCAAGCAGAATTGCAATGTTCTATATTGGTAAATATAATAGTGTAACTACCGCAAGAAGTAATTTTGCTACAACTCATGCAAATATTACCGGACTCAATGATAGCTTGATGTCTGCCTATCTAGCAGGTTGGTTAGGGGCTGCCGCATATAACACATATACTTCTATGGCGGGTATTTTAGGCAATAATAGCTACTTAACCTCTCTTGGCGGAAATACTACATTGATGACATTATTAAATGCTAATAGTGCGTCTTGTACTGCTATTGGTGCGAACTTGTCTACCGGTTTAACAAATGGCAACAATACTTGGTTAAATGCTTGTGGTGGAAAGGCAAATATTATGACTGCTATTGATGCAAATAGTAATGCAAGAACATTGATTGTAAATAATATTGCTAAAGCTATTGCGGCGACTACCTTTTGGACAGCATGTTGCGGCAAGTCTAATATTATGAACGCGGTAGCTGCCAGTGCAACAGCGATGAATGCTTGTTTAACGGCTTCTACTGCAGTAAACGCATTAAAAAATCAAAGCACTGCATTAACTGCAATTAGTACATCACCAACAGCAGTAAAAACAATATCAAATAATTATGCAAATGCAAATATTTTTATTCCATTAATGCAGGCTATTAATAGAAGTACAACGTATGTAACAAATATGTTTAATATTTTAAATAATTCGACTTATTTTACACAAAGTTCAAACAGTGGAGGCCAAGATGGTGTTTCAAATTGTAATAGTAGTGGAACTACAGCGAATTGTCATATTGCAGCCGTCGCTACTGGCTATTGGTCAGACTCATCTAGTCAATGGACAAATGTTTTCACAAATGGGACTAAAGTAAGCACAGATAAATTAAGAAATACAAAACGACCAGGTTCGGTCGATAATTCTAATGTTGGAGCTATTGCTTCTGCTGCGATTACTTGTACTGAAAACGGTGACGGGTATGCTTGTTTATGGGGATATAAGGCTAAATAAAAAACATATCCTTTTATTTTAGAAAAGAATAAAACAGTATTTATATTATTAGTTCATCTAATAATAAAAGAAAGGAGTTTTTTATATGAAAATTTACTTTGCGAATCATAAATATATTTCAGTTGATTTTGTTAATGAAGAGTATAGACGCGGTTATAGATATTTAAATTTTGGTATTACTAATTTTAATATTTCTTTTGATTCTCTTTTTAATTTTTTATCTAATAAAGAAAATTTAATTAAAATAACAATTGTTGATAATGATAATAATGTATTAGCTGATTTTAACAATATTTATCATTCTGTTAGCACTCTTAACCGCAACATTGGGGCAGATGGGACAATTTTTTTCAATGTTCAGTTATCTTCTACAGAAGACGGCATAGAAAATATTGATAAAAAAAATATTCATTAATCCATTTGGAGGTTTAAAATGACTAATTTAGAAATTATTAAAACGCTAAATCAATTAAACCTCCAAATCAACAATTTAATTTCTTTACTATCTGAACAACCTGTAATTAACAATGATGAAATTACAGAGGATAATATTAATGATGAAACCAGTGCTCCAGAAATTTTCTTAGGTAGTGAATTTCAAGATGAAGATAATCTTTTTGGGTCTGATATTGAGATTCCAGAAGGAGAAGCCTTTGAAGGGACTGTGGCACCTGGTCAAGAGATGATTGTTGATGACGGTGAAGAATTGATTTTAGAGTAAAAAAAAATAAGGGATACCCGAATAGTGGGTATCCCTTATTTTTTTTTTACATTCTATATTCTATTCCTTCATCAGTATCAATGTTGAAACCTGTCTGCTCAATATATGTCCGCAGGTCTCTAACTCGTGATAGTTCTAAGATAACATCATCAATTAATTTTCTTACTATTTTATAATCTTCATAGCATTCTTTCGCATATAGCATATCTGCCAACTTCTTCATATGGTCATGCGTTTTTTGCTCATATGCTTCATATACTTCAACACCGTATTTAATATACTTAATTCGTTCAGCTGGAGTAAAATTTGCTTCATCCCATTCGACGGGAGTAATATTTTCTACCTCTAACTGTCCATCACCGGTTAATAAAGTACGCTCGTATGTTGTAATATAGTAATCTTTAATTTCACGCAATTCTTTACTTTCTTCAATAAATCTCTTATTATGCAAATTTTTAAATTTACAACAATTTAAGAAAGCATAAAAATCTGCCATATTACTATGAAACATCATACCCTTAATTTTGCAATTCGCCAATTCCTTGAATATTTCCTTATGCTCCATAATTTACCTCCTTATTACGTAGGTAAAGTACTGAAGACATGGTGGGTCGCCTTTAGACGACCCACATCCTCAATAACGAAAGCTTCAGTATCAGTGGCCGCAAGTAATGGATAAACTCTACGAGTCATTAAACTATCTGCATATACATCATTTAAAAATCTCGTATAAATAGGATATCCAGTTGGACCTGTGCCCACGAGAATATTCACCGTAGTGTTAGCATTAACACCACTGGGAATGGCTTGCGCAATTACTAAACACAGTCTTTGATGGTTCAAGTATGTCGCTTCTGGAATTGTAATACTTAATACATTAGTTTCCGAATTATAAGTTAAGGCAGTAGACCTAACCAACAGTGGACAGCATTTGCAACCGCAATTACAAGCCATAAATCATTCCTCCCTTAATTAGTAGCCAAAAGCAGGGCAACCATTTCCATAATAGCCATAACCAGCAGAGGTATATGGAGAGTTAACTAAATAACTTGGAGTAGGATATGGTCTTACCTGATTAATAATAGCATTAGACTGCATTAGGTTACTAATCTGACCCTTAGCCTCAGAAAGCTGAGCGCGCAGACTCTCAATGCGGTCTTCATTCAACATATCGGCAATCTTCTGAATACCGTCACTATGCTCCTTACTCAAAGTGAACTTGAGCGCGTCAATGTTTCTATTGGTATCGCAGCAACACTTATCTGCGGCGTATCTATTTTGGGCAATTTGGGAACTTAAATCATTCATATTTTTCAAATTATCATAGCGAAGATTTCCAATAGCATCTGCTGCATCAGAATGGAAATTATTCATTTGAGATGCAAGTTCACCAAAGTTTCTAAATACGTCTTGCATGCTATTGCTTTCGTACAGGGCGGCGCGGGTTAAAGCGTTCTCAGCAGCGGAAGTGCTTGCACCATTTCCGCCTCCGAACATTCCTCCGCCGCCCCAAGCTAACAAGAAGAATAGGAAAAATACTCAAGTCCAGGTGCCACCAAATCCATCGGCGGAACCATTATTCTTAGCTAATGCCAAAGCATCGGTTACACTAAAATCGTTCATATTTATTGAACTCCTTTCATAAATTGTTGAAATTGAGCATAGGCATCTTGAAAGTTAATTCCTTTTGACGCGCAGATATTTTTAGCAATCGCTAAAATTTCTTCCTCTGAACGTCCTTCGGCCATTTTCTGAGCCTGTTGGAATAAGGGGTTAGAAGTTAAACTCTGGATTACTTGGAACGGATTGTTCATTGTTGTTTTCTCCTTTCATTTTCTCTAACAAATTTTGCATGGCCTGTTGGAATTCTACTTTAGTTACATAAGCAGACGCATCCTCTTGCACAGGAACGAGTGCATATGCATCAATCTGCACCATGCCATCTAAAGTAATTTGTTTGGTGTAAATTCTTTTATTTGCGATATCGTGGAAATAAAAGATAGACCCGTCAAAGTCAATTGGTGAAGCTTTTACTTCTTCAATTGACCCCACCGGACGGATACGATTGGAATAGCTTGGCCGAGCTGTTCCAGTTTGCCAATTTGGATACATCATATTTTTTTACCTCCGGAAATAAAATTTGAAAGGTTTCTTACCTTTCCATTATTATATAAATTTTAAGCGTATTTTTTTATCTCTTTGCGTTCACACAATTTTGAATAAAAATGTCAAAAACACATTTTTGATAAAAATTGTCGCACAGTTACATCTTAGGATTGACAAATAGAAAAATTTTTTATATAATAAAAGTAGGAAGTGGTGGAGGAATAAAAAATTTGAAAGGAGAGTCTACTTTGATTAAGACAGCAATTTATAACAGTCTTACGGTACCAGTTGATGCACTAAAGCAACTTCTCAAAGAATACGGCATTGAACATCACAAATTAGTTGATGTAAAAGTTTATGACTCTGCTTCAGACTTATTAGCCGGGCCTGCGGCACACATTTATTTCCTTAAAGGCTATACTTATACTGAAGATAATCAGCTATTAGGATTTGCAGTTCGAGATAAATTTCCCGACGCGCTAATTGTGTGTATGGCAGAAGACGCAAAAGATGCGTTTTTAGGCTATCGATTTCATGCAGCAGCTTGTCTAACGCAACCAACGCAGAAAAGCGAGCTTGAAGAAATTTTAACAGATTTAGAAAATCTTATTAAAGAACGATTTATTATTGTATATACAAAAACAAAAAGGTTTATATTACGATGTAAGGATATACAATATATAAATATTGTAGGACGCAATTTATGTTATCATTTAGTAACAGGTGAAACTGTTACTGGACAGACTTTGCGGACTGCTTATAAACGATATATTAAACAATTAGAATACCACTCCAATTTTGTCACTATTGGATTAAGCGTTACAATAAATTTAGATGAGGTGGATACTGTAGAAGGTTCTAAAGTTATTTTTAAGAACGGAGACATTATTTACATTGCAGCAAAACATCAAAAAGAATTGGAACAGCTGTGGTATAAATATTTATCTTAACCAAGGAGGAAAAAAATTATGACACCTGAATTAGTTAATCAATTGTTTGAAATTGTTCTCATTCCTTTGTTTAGTGCATTAACTTTGTTTGCGGTTCAGTGGCTGCGCACAAAGACTAATGAATTAAACGCTTCAATTGATAACGATTTATACAAGAAGTATACTACTATGCTTTCTGAAACCATTTCCAAGTGTGTTATCGCAACAAACCAGACTTATGTCGATAACCTTAAAAAGGAAAATGCGTTTACTGCAGAAGCACAGAAGGAAGCTTTCAAACATTGCTATGCCGCAGTTATGGAAGTGCTTAGCAAGGATGCAGTAGAATATTTGACCGCTGCTTATGGCGATTTAAGTGCTTATATCACTAACCTAATCGAAGCCGAAGTAAAGCGTGTTAAAGGAGAATAAAAAAAAATAAAGCGAAGTCTATTTAATATAGACTTCGCTTTTTCTTGTTTAAATAAAAAAAATGGCTCCCCAGCTTTTTAGAATTAGCTGGGGAGCCATTTTTCTATTATAGATGATTTTGATATTTTGCTTTTACAGCTTCAAAAAGAGTGTCTCCATTATGGTTCCCACCAAGTTTCTTATATACATCGTGGTCATGTGAGATTTCTTCATACTCTTCTTCTGTAATACTATGATTTGGGTCTAATAGTTCACGGCAAGCCTTTTTAAAGTCTCTTCCTTGGATATTAAGAACACCTTCTGTTAGAACGACGAGGCTATCTGTTAAGGCTTTTTCGTCATTATCGCTACAAGATTTCACGTCCTCAATCTCTGTATGCAGCTTGGAAAACATTTTATTATATTCTGTTTTGGCTTCTTTTTCGTGCTCAGCCAATTTTGTAGAAATCAAGTTAAATCTATTGAGGTTTTCTTGAGCAGCTTGTTTATTTAAATCTACAACTTGCTCTAAACTTGTTGTAGTAGCTTTTTTAAAACTGGACTCAATATCTTCGTGAATCTTGGTCATAAAAGCTTCTTCTTTGGTTTTTTTATGTTCCTTTGCCAAAGAATGGTAATACTTTGCAATTGCCCCTAATCCAAGAGTCACAAGACCGAAAACAAACTCAATCCAATACTTGATGATAAACTCAACCATTGGTAAACTCCCTTCTTCTTGTGATGTTTTTCGTGACCTACCAAAGATATATCAAAAATTCACTTAATTATTTAATTAACTTGGACCAAAGCAGCAAAAAGCCTCTCTTTTCCAATAAAAGAGAGGCTTTTTTTTATTTAAGACCAATCAAAATCTGACTGCGGAACGGCGCCTTTGAGAACTGTATGAGCGCCAATACAGATTGCGTCACATTCGTCTTGAGTGGCTTTAATGCCATATGTAGTATTTACATAGGCCTGCGCATTGCGCTTCTGTTCTGGACGATTCGCGCCTTTTATCTTCAAGGTTGACTTCCACACAGAGGCCAAAACCGCAGAATGTGGAATTTCTAATTCAGTAGCAAGTTCTTCGATAACTCCAAAAACTTCTGCTAATATCTTAAATGTTGCAACATTATTTTTTACATTTTCTTGTAATTGAATATCTTCAAAAACAATTTGGTCAATATCATAATCTGCAATAAGAGTAGAAACTTTATTTCTAATTTTATTTAATCTTACTCCAATATCGCTATCTTCATAAGTAAACTTTCCATAAGTTTCTAACTTACCATCAAAGAAAACCGCATAACCAGTTGTTTTACTGGCCTGGTCAAGGGCTAATAACTTCATAACAGCCCTCCTTACTTAGATGTTGAACCGAACCCACCTACACGCTCGCCAGTAGCAACATCATCTTCAGTTACTCCGTACTTATGGATAATACCCTGTCCAATAGCATCACCCTTTTTCAGAATGATAGGGAATGGAGATAGGTTATAAATTTGGAAGAAAATTTCTCCCTCATTATCTGGATTATTGTAATAGTCTTTATCAATAATACCAACACCATTTGCCAACAGTAGCCAATACTTCAAAGGAGAAGAACTGCGGACAGATAACTCGAGATAGGTGCCCTCATCCAGCTTGCACTTCATTCCAGTAGACACCAGAGAAGGCTTAGCCTTAAAGGTCTTGGTAACCAGCGCAACATCCTCAATAGTTAGAGGTGCGCCAGCTGTGTTAGTATTCATATTCATAAGGTTAAACATTTCAGTCCAAGGTTCAATAGTGATGTCCTCAGCAACTACGAAATCATAACCTGCGGAATGTGCTGTCTTGCGGACAGGCATTGGCAAATCAACGTCTTTAAAACGAGAAACTTTTTCAAACTTAGCCATAATTTAAAACCCCATTTCGTACTTAGGTTCGATGTGCTGCTCAGGGTCTTTTTCCTCGTTAAACTGAATCTTAGCTTTTACAAGCTGATACTCTTCAACGATTTCACCCTTAGCCTTAATATACTTGGTAGTATAGCTAAAGCTAACCAGTTCGCCAAACTCGGTCTTCTCAAGTTCGGCGCGCAACTTTAGAGCATCATCGACTGTTGGAACTCTATAAACATTTTCAACTTTTAACAGATATTTACTCATTGTTCTTCTACTCCAATCTCAATTTTATTAAAACCATACTGCTGTGCTTCTTGTGCTTTAATCTTTTTAACATAGGGTTCAAGAAATTTAGGGCTACCAATCAGCTTCACATTGTAAATAGCTTTTGCATAGCAAATGCCAGGCAAAGTAGCTGCTAAATCTTCAATATGAATGCTTCCTAAAGAGGTTAATGTTGTACCCTCTAATAAAAAGATTTTTTGATTACGGTCAAATTGATTAACCGCACAATAAATAAATTTCTTAGGCGTCATACTCAACAATACCTCCATCGTAATTAAATAGATATAGTAGAGTTGCTTCGTCCTGATACTTCACCCAAATTTCCCAAGCGCCATCGTCATTTTTATCTATGCTCATAATCTCCCCAATATTGTTCAAACACTCAACAACTTTCTGTCCGAGTGTTAGACCAAATGGGTCACGGAATTCTTTCTTGTGAAATACTGTGAAATAACTCATTTCACGACCATATAGCATATAATAATTACCATTGGCACATGCGTTCGTAATAGCAGTTGCAGCTGCGTCAATCGCTTCGGCGGTCAGCGCAGGCAACTGAGAAATAATACACTTATTCAGCGCGTATAAACTCAATTGAGGTCCAGTTCCATCGTCTTCTGGAAGCTCAATGTTATCTGGAACTTCAATTGGAATCCATTGGTCTGTATAAGTATATAACATTCCATCATTTTGGCAGAAAATCATATCGCCAATTTTTGGGTTAAGAATAGTTCTATTTGCAGTCTCTACATCAGTGACTTTCAATATATTCATAGTAGAACTCTCCTTTTTCTCTTTATATTTATATTATAGCAAAATTTTTCGAGAAAATCAATGCAAAGCTATAATCCTTTGGTTAGAAGAGCCGCGCATTGGAAGAGAAATATCTCTCAACTCTTGGACAAATCTACCATCAATAATTGTATGTGTTTTTTCTAAAATTTGACGTAAACGAGTATCATTATCTTTTTCCAGTTCTTCATAAGTATATCCTGTCCAGATATAAATTTTTGTATCTGGAAGTTTTTCTAAAACAGAATTTATTAACAAAAGAACTAAAAATCTATTCTCAGGGCAAAGAGGCTCTCCACCCATAATACAAAAATTGCGCTTAACTCCATTGGCAGTTAAACCCTCGATGATTTCATTAATCAACTCTGGATTAAATTCTTTACCACCATCATAATCCCAGGTCTCAGGATTGTGACAACCAGGGCACCGATGGGGGCATCCTTGTGTAAAGAAAGTGAGACATACGCCAGGAGCTGCAGCAACATCGTTTTTAATGATGCCTGCATATCTCATAAGTTTTATTCTCCTTTCAAAAATTTTTCTTTTTCTTCGACTGTATCAAAAGCAAGTGCGACCATACCAGTAGTAATATCCCAGTATACATCCACATTGTCATATTTAACAATGTTGGGGCATAATTCCAACACTTTATAAATGTCGTCTTTTATGCCCACAACATTTTTTCTTATGCAAGGTATTTTACTCATTCCATCCGTCCAACGTGCTTTACACGATGCTTAACTTCATCTTGCTTACCAACATTAAATGCGGTAGTATAGTTACCAGTTAAGTAACCAGTTACGCGACGCAGCTGCTGAATATTAGTGCTGCCGCACATAGGACAAGAATCATTAAATTCACCAGTGTAACCACATCTTAAACAAGTGTCATTTGGAACATTTACTGCAAAGTAAGGAATATCCTTATCCATTGCATAATCAACAATCTGCTCAAGAGCATCAATATTGTTAATAACTGCTCCATCAAGTTCAACATAAGTGATACAGCCAGCAGATGAATATCCAGTTAATTGAGATTCAATATCAATCTTATCAAATGGACTTATTTCTTTCCATACGGGAACGTGCATAGAATTAGTAAAGAACTCTTTATCAGAAACATTTTCGATAACACCATACTTAGCTTTGAACTTATCAAGTGCGGTATGGCATAGGTTCTCCGCAGGGGTATAATAAACACCAAAGTTTAATTTATATTCATTCTTAAACTCGGCACAACGGTCTTTAAAAAGTTGCTCAATCTTCTTTGCCAATTCCATACCCTTTTCCTCAGTGTGGTCACAACCAATTAAGATTTGTAGGGTTTCAGCAAGACCAAGCTGACCAATAGCAAGAGTTCCGTGCTTTAAAGCAGAACGAATTCCTTCTTCTGGAATATATCCAGCCATAGTTCCGTTCTCATACATGAAACGAGCGGAAGCCGCAGGCTGAGAACAAATCCACTCAAAACGCTCTAACAACATATCTTTTGCCTCGTGGATTTTAGTATCAAGAATTTCTAAAAACTTATCTACTGTTAGTCCCTCTAAATCCTCACTAAAAGGCTCAGAGTTTTTCTCTACAGATTCTTTAGCCATCATTGCTAAAGTAGGCATAATAATAGTTACAGGACAAATGTTTCCACGTCCATCTTTTAACTGGCCAAATCCGTTAATATCCCAGCCATTGGCGGTTCTGCATCCCATCGTAGAGAAGTAAGTACGGGGGTCATTGACATCATAACCGGCATTACCGGACCAATCAACATTAGCATAGTTAGGATATAGTCTCTGTGCGGTAGACTTCAGAGCCAATCTCTTCAAATCATAGTTAGGAGTGCCAGGCTCTTTATTAACACCACTCATAACTTGGAAGATACCACAAGGGAAGATAGAAGTCTTATGTAGTCTACCCAATCCTTCAATAGAAACTTCCAACAGTGCCTTAGTAATCATTCTACCTTCTGGGAGTGTGCAAGTACCATAGTTAATAGATGTGAAAGGTAGCTGATTACCGCTGCGCGATTGTAGAGTATTTAGATTATGATACATACCTTCAACCGCCTGATGGACTTCACGCTCAATCATATCCATTGCATAATTGTAAGCAAGTTTATTTCTTTCATCGTTAGCTTGATTATCATCAAAAGAAAGTTCTTTTGGTACCATAGCTGCTTGGTCTCTATCGTTTTGAAGATAAATTAGTCCATCTCTAAAATGCTTTGCAAAACTCTTGCGGACATATGGAACCATTGTCCAGTCTAAGTGAGTTGCAGAAACACCGCCGAACTGCTGTAAAGACTGCAACTGGAAGATAACTGCTACCAGCTGGAATGCAGTATTAACAGAGCTTGCAGGACGGACATCAGTCTGTCTTGTTTCAAAGCCATTCTTCAGTAAATCATCAAATGGAATTGATAGACAGTTGTGGTCACCAACTGCATAGTGGTCAAGGTCGTGAATATATATCATATTTCCAAGATGATTTTCTCTTGCCTTCTTGGAAATAATATAATTCAAAGCATAATCTTTTGTCATAACGCTAGATGCTTCGCCAATACGACCTCCGAAAGAGTGTTCATCAACATTTGCATTCTGGTTCTGCACATTACGAGCCTCTAACTTCTCACCAATAGCATCGATGAAATCAGTCTTATGCTGACGAGCGACCTCTTTCTTATAACGATAACGAATATATGCGCGAGCTACGTCGCGGCGCTCAGAGCGCATTAAATAGTCTTCAACTAAATCTTGAATATGCTCAACAGAAAGTTCGGCAGCTGCCTTTTCAGAGATTTCACCTAATTTATAAATTTCATCTGCAATATCATTAGCAGTATCATTTTCATAAAGCATACCATCAACTTCAACAAAAGCCTTATTAATGGCATTTACGATTTTCTCTTTATCAAAAGCAACAAGAGTTCCGTCTCTCTTTTTAACTTGCATGTTGTATTTCCTCCTTCTAAAACTTGTATAAAATGGCAGTATCGCACACTATATTTAGTTTTTTCTACCAGAAAATTTAACTAAATTGCCCAATCACAGCTCTTCAACTGCTTGAAGAACAGTTTGAACTCCAGCGTGTAAGTCGTCCATAGTCTCGTTGCAAATTGCGATATGAGGAATATCAGATAAATCATCAAAATCAACCCAGTCGGCTTTGAAACGACGAATAATCTCATGCACATCAGGGTCTTTCTCACGATTCAACTGACGAATTAATCGAGTTTTATCTGATACATAAACTCTAAAGACAATTACTTTTACCTTATCCCTGTGAGCCAGGAGGGACTCTATGCCAGTTGGATTAAATACGCCGATGTTGATTTCATCCTCTGACAAAGATTCTAGACCAGTTCCATAGAACCAATTATTGAATTCAGTGGCTTCAAGCATTTCATCATTTAATACCTTCGCCGCAAATTCTTCATTCGTTAAGAAGTGATAGTTTACGCCATCAACTTCTCCTTCTCTTGGAGGGCGAGTAGTACAACTCACAATTTCGTGAAAAGGATGGACTTTCAAGACCTCTTGCATCAATGTATCTTTTCCTGTCCCCGCTTCGCCCATAATTGCAATAATCTTATACATAGTTCACCTTTCTTTTATGCCAAATGAGGTGGCTCGAAAAATTCGAGCCGCCCTCAATATTCTTATTCTTCGTCTTCGGCTTCCCCTTGATAACGCTGAGTTCTCAAAGTGATATCTCCAGCTTCATCAATATTATCAATCAAATATAGCTGATGTCCACCAGAACTTGCATATTTCTTACTAATGAAGTCATCACCAGAACGAATGCCCTGAACGACAATCATCTTACCACGATTGAACCAGCTCTTCTCCACAACGTGCTTGACACCATCGTCACCACGCGCAGAAATTTGCTTATCAAACATCGCAAAATATTCCTTACGGAACTTTACATTAACAACACCAGAAGTAGTCAACAATGTGACAGTGGACTTAGTTTTGTTCTTCGCAATGCAGGTACCGCAAATCTTAGACAGCTTGAAGATATTCACTTCTTTGCCGCCCTTTACAAAAGTTTTCTCCACTACTGGATTTTCTGGCAGCTTAAAGAAATCTACAATACCATATTTTCCTGTATTAAGATTTGCTAATTCGTGGTCGTGATAATAGAAACACATAGTTTCCATTTCCCACGCAGAAATAGTTCCAGACGCATATTTATCCCAATCTTCTTTGAAGATTTTAGTATTTAAATTAGTTAAGATATCCTCCTTGTTTAATGTAATCCAATTTCTAAACACATCCATCCAAGGCTGATATACTTTCTTATCCCATTCTTTTTGGTTAAGCTTAAATCCTTCGTCAATTAAGTCATCGTTACCAAGTTCAACCAAGAAATCAATAGCTCTTTCGTCAAGTTTATAGAAGTTTGCAGAGTCTTTGCAAACAGCCTTTAGATAACGGTTAAATTCATAAACTCTTCTTGCCATAATCTCCTGCTCTGTTGTTTCTGGTAACAGACCATATTTGATTAAACCGCCCATATTCTGCAAAGTAATTCGCTTTTTCTTATCACAAGTTTCCCAGATATACCAAGCCATACACATCTTTCTATCCATCATAGAATCGAAAGCACCACTCTTAATAAGAGAAATCATAGCTTGCTTACTAATCTTAACCTTGTTTAAGAAATCTCTCGGAGAAACATATGGACGATTGGCGATGATTTCAGTAACAACATCATCGTTTAGATTTAACAAACCTTTCATTCCATAAAGAATCTGATTGTTTGCTACATCGGGTTTAAAACCAAAGTCTGACTTATTAATATCAATCAAACTAATCTTAATTCCCGCACTCATAACATCGCCCATAGCTTTTGCGATTTTACCATAATCAGTACTTGCGGTTTTGCGGATTTTACCTGTGCGGTCATCTTCTTGAGTGTCAATATCCTCAATATCTTCTTCACTATTATCTTCCAATGCGCCACTGTTAACAATCAAACAAGCGGTATCCCAATAAATAGGATTCCAGTTGGTTGCAATATACAATGTCTGCACTCCGATGAAAGAATATGCTAAAGCGTGAATTACAGAGAATGAATAACCCATCTGCGGGCCGGTTCCATATTTCCACACATATTGACCAAGCTTTTCAGACTTTGCTTGCTTTAAAACTTTTTCTTTTAATTCTGGGATTTTATTCATTTGCTTTTTACCAACAATCTTACGAGCGTTATTTGCTTCACCAAGAGTAAAAGCACAAATGTTTTCATCCATCAGCATTCTCATAAGCTGCTCCTGGCTAGGAGGAACACCATAAGAAGGTTTAAAGTATGGTTCAAGAGTTTTCTGTTCGGCTTTTGTTAAACCAAAGTCATCCATCTCTTTATACCATAGGTTAATATTCTTTTTATAACGAACATACTTTTCAAGAGGTCTTTCCTCACCCTCTTCTCCTGTTAGACGCATTAGACCATTTGCGTCGGCCATCTCAAGAACCGTCTGAGGTTTAATCATCTTTGCGGCCTGAGCACCAACCTGTGAGTCAAACTGGAATGTGTTAATAACTGAAACATTACTCAACGCATCCCAAATTCTCTGGTCTTCAAGAGGAAGAACATTAGGATGAAAATATTTATTATAGACCTCGCGCAAGCTTAAATCTGGCTCAATTTCACCATCAGCCTGCAGAAGTTCAATTGCTTGAACTAACTTATCTTGGACTTCGGTTACGAGGAAGTCATACTTTGTTAAACCCATATATTCAGCATCATGTAGGTCGAAAGCTGTGATAACTTCGCCTTTTGGAGTCTTCATAAAAGAAGAGTGCTGGAATGGGTCTCCGTCCATTAGAATAACACCAGATGCGTGAGAAGAACGCTTATTAATCAAACCCTCAATCGCAACGATAATATCCAATAGACCAGGATACTTTTCAACTTCTTTGATAAATGCGGTAATAGGCTTTCTACCCTTTTCCGGATTGCCTTTTATAACATCTTTAATAGGCCACAGAAAACCACGCTCTTGAGGAATTAAAGATGCCATATATTGAGCATCATCAACATCAATGCCATCTGGATAATCTTCACTACGATAGCCACGACAGGCAGTTAAAATCGCAGACTTTGTACCCTCAGTACCGAAGGTCGCAATCAAAGTACAACCAAGCGCTTTTCTTGCCCACTCAGTTGTTTTGCTATCATCCAGAATTAACATCTTACCTCTTTCGTCTCTAATCTTCTGAAGAATACGAGGACGCTTGGAAGGACAAATGTCAATATCAATATCCATTATATACATATATTTTATGTATTGGACTATCTCTTTCACAATAATCTACTGAGAGTTGTTACTTCGATTATTGCTAAAATGCGCTACGGAATAGTGCTTATCTCTATTCCTCTTAAAGTATATAAATACTTTATTTAGTCTCTACACTCCAAAAATAACCTTTATATAAAGTTTTTTCTTTAATGGCTTTATCTAAACCAACATGACCTTTCAATCCTAAGAAATCTAATGCAGCAGTTTTTGCATTAAAAGTTTTTATTAAGATATGATTTTCGTCATACATATTTATTTTTTTTCCATTAATAGCATTATCTTTACTTTTACCATACATGCCATTTTTTTCACCAGATGTTTTTCCTTTACTATGTTCAGACATAAGTTTTTTAGATTCTTTAGTATGATGTTTACCATACATTCCATTTTTACATCCACTTACTGCCTTTGACATATTATTTCGATATTCATCTGTCTGCATATATGAAGTATCTCGGTTCTGTCTGATTTTATTTTTTGTTTCTTCTGTTAAGTGAGTTCCATAACGAGGATTTTTGGAGCCTTGTCTTTGCTCACTTAACTTTTTAGAATGAGCAATTCGTTGTTCTTCTGTCCATCCGGAAATTGTATTTCCACCATCTCCGCCTTCGTGGATATTATAAAAATTTCTATCCTTTACGGCATTAAATGCTTTTATAAATTCTTTTTCCTTTTGAGAATTTTCTTCAGCATTTTGAGATATATATAATATTTCTTTGGAAAAATTTTCTTTTCCGTATTTTTGAATTGCTTGTTTTAATAAAGTGCCACTACCTAAATAATCATCATTTAATTCCCCATAATGTTTACCTATGTATTTATGGCCATTTATTAAATTTGTTGTTAAATAAATATAATGTTGCATAATCTTTACCACCTTTCAAAGATATATGTAAAAGGTGATATTGACTTTGACAGACATTGACCAAGATATTTGATTATTTTTAAAGCACGGTATTACAAAGTCCAACCATTGCTGGTCACTCGCTCTCTTAGTCAGCTGATTCGTGTATTTTATTTAAAATACCTTATTTTGCTGATACCGTTAGCACGACATTTTTTCCAATAATTGGAAAATCGTACACCCCTTAGCAGGGTTCACATTTTTTATTTACAACTCGGCAATATCAATATCAGACTACCGAGTTCGACTCTCTCATCATTAAGATAACGGAAAAAAGGTAAATCCCATTGAATAGGGTCAAGTTGAGTGATACCCATTAGGTAGTGATTTAATGCTGCACAAGACGAACCACGTCCAGCACCTACCATTGAACCACTTTCCCAAATCATATCAATGTAATGCTGCAATGTATTAGGATATCTAAACATATTAGTTTCAAGCTTTTCAGAAATAACACTCTTTACGCGAGCTTCTTCTTCCAACTCTGATAAATATGTATCATTATATTTACCTAATTCCGCGAGTTTATTACAACACTCATTTACCCAATAACGATTTTGAACATCATCATCATTATGCATTGCAGCTAAATGAGGATACTTTTTAATAAACTCTTCCCCATCAGCAACTTTTGAAAAATCTTCTTTAGGATAATCCTTAACCTCAACTCTTGGAATATCCTGCTTATGGAATAATGAATAGGTTGTAATCTTTTTTCTTAAATCCTCGGTGTTTTCAAAAATTTCATCTACAAAACCATCAGGAAAACAAGGTGCCAATAAAGTATCAACTTCATCAGCATCCATTAAATATGAATAAGCATAGAAGTCATCAACTTCACGCTCACCATTTTTTGAATTCAAATAAGCCTTATGGACAGGACGGTCAGCCGCAGTTAAGTAGTGAGCATCTGTGCCAACTACCATTTTAATGCCATAATACTGAGCAATCTTATACAACTGAGTATTGACCATCCTTTGGTCTGAATATGCGGAAGGCGCACATTCAATATAAAAATCATCGCCAAATACTCTGATACAATATGTCAAAAATTCTACAATTTTATCATAGTAATACTGAGCACTTGTTGTGTCTCCAACTTCTGTGGCTTGTGCAAAAGTTAAAGCATTAGAAGATAATTCGCCGCCAATACAAGCGGTAGTTGCAATAACATGGCCTCTATACTTAGCCATTACTTCTTCCAACTCAGATTTCAAAGTTGGAACACGTTCCATTCTGCGGTCAATATAAGAGTGAAACCAAGCAGTAGAACTTAATTCACGAATGGCTTTATGACCAAGTTCATCTTTTGCAATGAGAATAAAGTGATAATACTTCTGACCACAATCTCTCGTGTCAGTAAGATAAATCTCATTACCAAGAGCAACTGTAAAGTCTGGGTTTGTTTCTGCCAGCTTTTCTGCCAACTTACTGACTTCAACATGAGATGAGATACATTCGTGGTCTGTAATTGCTATACCACTCATTCCCAGCTCAATCGCTTTTCTGATTAAATCTTCCGGGCGGTTGATGCAGTCGAGTAGGCGGAGATTGCTGTAATGAGTATGTGAGTGACAATTAAAATATTTTCTCATTCAACAAACTTCTCCTTTCTTCATATACTTATATTATAACATAAAATTTTCATTTTGTCAAGCCGGTGATGGTTAATCACGAACAAGCACCAATTTCTCCTCTGGTCTCGTGCAAACGGTATATAGCCAGCGCGCATGCTCTGTTTTATCGAATGGGAAAGATTCTTCCAAAACAAGAACTTTCTCCCATTGGCTGCCCTGTGATTTGTGGCCGGTAATAGCATAACCATAGTCAAACTCACGAGGAACAATATCTCCAATTCTATTCTTTAGCTTACCAAGCTGATAAGACAGTCGCCAGTCAACACACTTTTCTCCAGTGAGAATCATATGTTTATCCATCTCAACTCCATGGAACTCAGAACCTTCATCGGTGGCGAAATCGCAAACAAGTGTATCTAAATGATAGTTAGGTGCCTGAATATATCTTGGGATGGCGCGGAATGACTCAATCGGAGCACTCTTAATAATTCCAGTAGTGCCATTAACAAGCGCTTCACCAGAATTAGAAATATCTTCCCAGTAATTACGCAGACAAATCATTCTCTCACCCTGCTGCGGCAAGCCTTCATAACCAAGCATTGTACGAACATATTCGTTAACTTGCTTTCTTTTGGCGTTAGTAGCCACAATAATCTGGTCAGCCCACAGATAGCATCCATCAACCAATTCCTTATAAGGCATAACAATCACTTCATTACCCTTCATATGATGAATTGGCTCTTGGTTTCTAATCTTCATAGTCAGCTGAATAATCTCAGATTCTGCAGCCTGGCGCATAACCTCATCAAGAAAAACATGAGGATGGTCAAGCAAATCATGGGCTTCATTCTTATCAATCTGAGGTAACTGAAATGGGTCACCAAGGAAAATTACATATACCTTATGACGCAATAAAAGGTCAATCATAGAGCGAGGCACCATTGAAACCTCATCTACGACGACAATTGAATATTCAAGCATTGGCTTTGGTTTGCGGAAAAATCCACCGCCAGGTTTTGGGACATGGTCATACAGAAGACGATGCAGTGTCATAGCTCCATCATTTCCCTTCTTACGCAAAACCTCTGCTGCTTTACCTGTAAATGTTGCATATGCAACCTTACTTTTTTCTACATTAAGAGCGTCAATGGCAAACTTTACAAGAGTGGACTTACCAGTACCAGCATAACCACTAATTACAGTATATTTCTCATTATTTTTATGTCTTTCAAGGATAATTTTCAATCCTTCTTCTTGCTTTTTAGTTAATAACATATCAATCATGCTCCCCGATAAACTGGTCTAAAACTCTAAAAAACGCAAGACTATCACGCTCTGCGCTTCTTTTGGTATAATTAAAAGCTTCTTGGAAGTCGTGGAAAAATTTATTATTTGGGTCTTTTGCCAAATACATAGCTTCATAATATGCCTGCTTTTCTCTTGCTTCTTTATATCGGAAGCAGAGGCTGTCATACGCAAATCCCTTAGCAGTAATCAATAGGTCATCATAAGCATGAGCTTTATCAACTAAATTACGAATGTTATTACCTGTTTTAATGTTGTTTTCCATACTTACACTCCTTCTTCTATCTTACATATATATTATATCATATTTTTTATATAAAATCAATGCAAAGTATCATTTACCTTGTTTTAGGTAAAGGTCTAAAAATCTAATAATTCGGTCAAAAATTTTGAAACGGCTTTTTTATTTTGGGTTGACGATGTGAGCGTCTGTCCCCGGTCCAAGCAGACTATGCGATTTTTTAAGAAGATAAAAAAATAAAGGGAGAAGATAATATTATATCTTCTCCCAAATAATTAGCTACAAAAGTAGTTATATGCTTTTATAGCATTTTGTTGTCTGATTGAATAACTGCCAGAACCGCAACGTTCATAGCTTTTTGCGAAAGCCAGTGCTGCAGCCTTTGCGTCGGTTAAGTTCAAGAAATCGTCATATGTGAAACCTCTTTGATAAGCATATCCAAAGGTATCAATTTCATATTTAATAGTATCTCTTAAGAAGTCACACTGACCAAGTAGGTCTGCTCCCCAAACACTACTGCTATATGCTTTATTCCATTGACACATTCCATAATAACCATTGCCCTTTAATCCCCATTGGATGTCAAGGGTTTGACCGCCGACTTCAGCCATTAGATTACCCATAATACCAGCGCAAACATAATCGTTATAGCCAAGGTCTTTAAAGTATTTCCAAATGGTTGTCGCCGCAGGATATTCGGCCATCTTATTTCCCCATAGCGCTTGTTCTTTCGCTGCTTCTTCTGCTTTTATGGTCTCCAAGCGTTTGGTATAAGTTTTCTGATTTACATCAGCGTTGCCCCATTCCTGCTTCGCTAATTGAATCATTGGGTTTTCTTCCTCATACCCTAATCTACGAACTGCTTCTGCCAATTCGTGTGCATCATTTTTAATCTGAGCGCACTCTTGGATAAGAGCCTCAAGCTCAGCTTTGTCTGTCGTATCACTACATACTCTTGCCTTTACAGGAAGAGTGGTAGCGGCTGGGGTACTTGTTTCAGAAGGGATGTTAACTTCCGAAGTTGTAGAATAGTCTTGTACTGCCGCTGCGCCACATAATACGCAACAACTTGCTGCTACAAGTATAACACACAAAACCATAGAAAAAATCTTTTTCATAATAACTGTATTCCTCCTAATATTACTATTAGGCCTTTGTGCAATTATTAGAAATAGTATTCTGTCTTACCTACAATTTCGTAATCTTCAACAATAATTTGTGGGTTTATAATACCATTCCATACATTTTCTTCGCATTTACCTACGATATTAATTTTTACACAACCTAGTTCAGAATATAAGTTTTCATATTCTTCGCTAGAGGCCTTGAATTTGATTAAACTCGTGCCATTTGGCAAGGTTATCTTTAGAGTAGGGCTCTTATCAGGCGACATTAATTTCAGATTATCTTTTGTAACAGAGATATTCTCAATCGCCATCAAAGGTTCACTTACTCCTTGGCCCCATATTTCCTTCAGTTCAGCAATATCAATAATATCTTGTGAATTAAAGTTCGCAGCATTAAGAATTGCATCAACTTTGTAACATGGGGTGAAGTCAAAATCTTTTAGAATATCGTTGGCATATTTAATGAAGTCATCAAAATGTTCATCAAGGATACCAGTTCCGAGAGCGTTGGCATGACCTTCCGCATACAGAACATAAGGACATTCTTTTAGGAACTCTCTCAAGTTGTCAAACTTAGATTTATCGTATCCTCTTCCAGAACCTTCCCAAGAGACTATTGTCTCACCGCTCTCTTCATCTTTCTTAACAACTTTATTAAGTAGAAGGACGGGCCGTTGGTATTTACTCATTAACTGGTTGGCAATTAAGCCAGTTAGGTTCTTTTCAATCGCAAATTCTGGGTTTAGTTTAACAACAAGAATTTTGTTCTCTAACAGATTTTTTTCTTCGATTATACGTTCAATTGTCTCCAAGCTAGCGTCTCTTGCTTTGGTCTGTCGATTTTTAATATTATTGCAATTGCGACACGCTTGCTCTACTCGAGTTTCTGTTTGACCCTTACATCCTCTTTTGGTCGATGGGATTTGTTCATATCCCCGATAGTCAAGCATAGACTCGAATAACATGAGCTTTTCTTCTTGCGTCCCCATACGAATGGTAGCGTTGACTTGAGGCGCAATGTAAAAGCTTACTGCAAAGGGGTCGAGAACTCCATGTTTTGAAATGGAGTAATTTTGAGCGTCAACCATTCCTTTGAAGTAAGGATTGCGAAGTTGGTGTAAACCAAGCGTAACCAAATGCTTAGTTTCAAAATCGCGTAAATCCATCATGTCGGCCACAACACCAAGCGCAACTAAATCTAAGAATTGGTCTGCATAAGACACTCCTAAAAGAGAGTCTATGTAACAACAGAACTTGTATACCATACCTACGCCAGACAGTGACTTAGTAGGGTAATCGCAAAGTTGATTGTTAATAATGCAGGCGTATTCAGAAACTCGGTCTGCTTCGTGGTGGTCTATTACCAGCACATCTACTCCTCTGGCTCTCATAGTTTCATGTTGCTCAAAATCATTACTACTTGAGTCTGGAGCAATTACCATTTTAATATTATCGGCAATTGTCTCCGGGATAATGCCGTGCTGCTTCCCCTCATGGATACGATAAAAAATGTGCGTTTGTACAAAACCGGGGAAGAGACAGTTTAGATAGTTGATGAGACAGGCAGCAGAAGTAAAGCCGTCACAGTCACTATCTACTTGAACTAAAATGTCGTGATTTTGTTGCACATGAGATATCAACATCTTAGCACCATCCCGAATATTTGCGATAGATTCGGGTGGTACGACATCTGCATTGGTTGTATGCAAGTAATGCTGAATATCTTGCGGAGCAATGCCCCTGTTGGCAAACACCCGTTCAACCATTGTTATCTCAATATTTTTTTCTAATGGGATGCTGGGTGTTAAAAGTTGATATTCCATAGAATTCAACCTCCTTTCATGAAGGCACAACTCCATACAATATCTGAATTTTTAGGGTAGTTATTTAACTTACTTTGCCTTATATTTATATTATAACATTTATTTTGATAAAAATCAATTAAATTCACTTTATTCACTTCCTTATAAAACTATTCGCTGTTTAAATAATGTTAAGAATTTATCTCTACCCTCATCTATCGGCGATGCTTTATACGAAGTGATTCTATCTTTATCAAAAATACAACTAACTACAATATCATTCTTATATGTCTTTGCTATCTTCATTAAATTACTTGTTAAATGTTTATATTCTTTATCGCCAATCTCTTTGAACTGTCTATCAAAAGCAATAATAACTTCTTTAGCTCCAGCCGCAATTAATAATTGCATTTGATATGCAGATAAGCTGGAACCGCAACAAGCAACTGAAATATCATTCTCAATTCCAAAATAAGTTTTGTATAAAAGAGTTGATTTTTCACCTTCAAAAACTATTGCTTTACCAAGAATACCAATATTCTTTTTACTTTTATTATAGTTATACAAGTTCATTCCAAGAGGGTGATTATATAATTGTTTATTTACTTTTAATGGACGATATTTGCCAAAACGCTCGCCTTCTTCTTTGCAGAGTGTGCGGCCGCGCAATCCTATAAATCGACCATCTTTATCATAATGCGGAATTGTAATCTGGTCACCGCCAGGATAGAATCCAATGTGCGCGTCTTCAATTGCCTTTTGCGAGATACCTTCCTGCAGCCAAGGGCCAATCCGCAGACTATAATTAAATCTATCTAAGATTTCATCATCATATTCTTTTAGGATAATCTCTTTGTTTGCTTTTGGTTCAATTTCTTGAATACGGTCATAATTACTTAAATAAATCCAGTCTGCCAATGCATCAGGGTCTGGGTCCTCTTCTTCGGTTCCTGCAATCCCAAATCTTTTTGCAATCCAACGAACCGCATCATTTAAATCCATTTCTTCGCCATTTTGAATTTTTGCAACCTTACGAGTTAACTCAAAGATGTCAAAATATCCGCTACAACCAGTGTAACATTGAAACAGTCCACTGTTTTCATAGAAATATAGTTTATGACTTCCTTCTCCTGGCTCATTATGACAAATAGTGGCGGAGATAAACCCAAACTCTGTAAGTCTGGGGTCTCCGCCCCACTCATGCACAAGCTCGAAGACGTTATCTACAGATAAAGCATTTTTTATCTCATTTTTATCATAGTTAATCATCTTCGATACTCCTTATATTAGCTAAAGATAACTCTGGTGCAAGTACCCTTAATTCCGAATTCCTCATTTACTACTTTACATAGATATTCCTGGCCTCTCTTGGAGTTAGGGCTATCTTTCATTTTTGCTTGATGCAGATAATTTTTTGCCATTAACAAAGGCATCTTATATTCAAACATTCAAATTTCTCCTTTCAAAATTAAAAAGCACTTTCTTCGACAACAATTTTAATATTGTCCAAATTAATGAGTTCATAATCCCAAGATGTGCAGAACATAGGTTTGATTCTACAAGTTCCTAAATCTGCTTTACACCATAGGTAAACTCCTTTATATTTACCTCGTCTATTTTTATAGACAGAGATTTTAATAACAGGTCTATCAAAAACATTGGAATCTAAAATTGGACTTAAAGCTTCCAAGTCTTTTTCTTTTACCATCATAAGAATAGCACCATAGTCAATCTTATCTGCGATTGCCTTAGCGCCTCTCAATAGGTTTTGGTCTGGGGTTTCAGCATCCTGATAGTCACCATTCAACTGTGTTGCTGACATAATAAATACACCATATTGATTGCATAGGTCTTTTAATTTATTAGACAACATAAACAGAATATTATCTTCTCTCAGCTTGACACCGCCACTACGACGAGAAATTTCTTCCAAGATTTTCAAACTTGTATGAATATAGTCATGGAAGATATATTTAACATCGTGGTCACGAATATTCTTTTTAATCCTATCCTCAACATCTTTTAAAGAGAAGTCTGGAAGTTCTTCAACATATAAAGGACTTTCACTTAAAATTCTTGCGGCTTCAAGAACTCTATCCTCTTCGTCACCATTATATGTGCCATTTAAGATATTGTCCTCGGGAACATTAGACAAGAACGCAAGCATCATAGTTTGAATTTCTTCTAACTCCTGCTCGGTTGTGATAAAAAGAACAGGATTTGCGGGACCGCTACTAATCCATCCAAAAGCTTCGTCATAATATTTAGGACACGCAATATAACACGCATCTGCAATCATCGAACGAGTCTTTCCGACACCAGTAGCAGCTGAGCGCAAATAAAACTTTTTCAATCTTGCGCCACGAGTTACAGTATTCACAAGTGGGCCATAAAGAGGTACTCCTACTTCTGGATGCTCTTTGAATTTCTCAATTAAATCAAAGACACCTTCGCCGGCCTGAGATGCTTCTCCAAAAGAGTCATCTACATAATGCATTCGGATTTCTTCAATTTTTGCATCAACTTTTAAGGCAATATCTTCAAGAGTTGAATTATCAAGAATATCTTCTTGAAGTTGCTTTTTCTTCGTATCCATAATGTTATCTGGGTCATAAATATCTGACACATTGATACCATAATTGTCATATGCTCGAAGTAATGTAAATTTCTTTAATCTGTTATAATAATAGTCAAAAGAAGATGGCATACTACTATCGGCAACTTTCATTAACCACTCTTCGCCTTTATTCTGTTTAAATACTGCGGCACTCTTTGGTCTTGTAGAAAAGAAGTCTGAAATATTTTCCAGTGTGACTGCGGTTGCGCCCAATTCGTGTATTTTATAAATTGCCCCAAATACAGTTTGGTGAAATGTGTCTGGGAAATCATCTTCTGTAATAGTGTATTTATCTGTAAAATCTAATAGATGGGGATTATTAAAAACACACCCAATCACCTGCATAATGGCTGTTGGGTCAACATATTTACTCGCCATCGGCAGCCTCCTCTTCCTCATCTAAAAATGAAAATAGTTTTCTCTTTTTTACTTTTCTTTCTGGATTTGGTATTCGTACTACTTTTTCTTGAGCTACAAAAGATTGCACATCTTTATTTTCATTCTTCTGTTGTGCTAACCATAAAGAATAATAATAATTATATGCATCTTTATAAACATATGGAACAATACCAATTCCGCCATTTGCTTTATCAGTAGAATGTTTCTGTACTTCATAGAAATACACTAAAGCTTTATGAATACCCGAATAAGTAAAATTATACTCTTTAACATATTGATTAATCTGTTTATGCACTCGCGCAGTTACATAATCTGCGCCAAGCAGTTTAACAATATATTCTTCAAGTTTCTGCTTATCTAACTCTTCCTTTGAGAGTCGTTGCATTTCTCCTTCAGAGCATTCTTTATGTGCATATCGTCTATTGGAAACTTGTACACAAGCTACTTTGTCTCTATCAAAGACTTTTCCGCAATAGACACATTTAACTTTATGAGCCATACGAATACTCCTTTCTTATTACTCTATATATATTATAACATAAAAAATAAAAAAAGTCAAGCCGATTCTCTGACCGGCTTGACCTTAAAAATATTACTTCTGTTTAAACAGGTCTTCTCTTACATCGGTTACAATCAAGCTAATTAGCTCGACCTGGTCAAGAGTTGCATCTGCAATCTTATGACCCTTACCCAAATATCTTTCAATAATCTGAGAGATACGAGGACCGTAGTATGCGCTATCCTTGCCCATCAGCTCGCCAACCATAACCTGGAACTCTTCCATAAGAGCATCATAGTCGTAAGAAGGCTTAACAGTTACAGCTTCACGCTCATTAGTAACATACTTATTACCATTAGCTTCAGCTTCCTTGTCAATAGCCTCGTTTAGAGCCTTAACCACAGCGTCATAAGAGAAATAGTCCAACACAGGCTTCATATACTTAAAGCGACAACCGGTTTCTGCGCTGTTATCAGGAGAACGGACGATTAAACGCACACAAGCATTTCCATCGGCGTCGGTATACTTTTCAGCATATGCGTAAATGTCAGCCATATCTTTTGCGATATTGTTAAAAGAGTTAGGACAAGTAGGTACAATCATATTATACTCAACACCAGTCTTGGTCTTAAAGGTCTTATCCTTATCGTGAGAGATAAAAACAAGTGCATAACCAAGCTGAGTGATAGTACGACATACATCTTCAAATTCTTTCTTTACTCGTGTCCAACCCTGACCGTAAGGAATTTCATTGATTGCGTCAACGCCTGCCTGAGAGCAAACATACTTTTCGCAAAGGCCACCAGCGATGTCAACAGTGTCGATAATGATAGAGCGGAATCTCTCCTTAATTTTGTCATCCTTCAACTGACGCAAAACCTGTTTCATTTCGCCCCAAGTTGTTACGTCCTGTGCCATAACGCCAGGTAGTGCATTATAACCCTTTTCAAAAGCCAGAATTAGAGGAGCGGGCATCTGAGAAGCAAAAGTAGTTTTACCAGTCTTTGCGGCTCCATAAATATAAGTGATATAACCACTTAAATCTCTACTAACCTTATGAGGTTCAAGAGTCAATAAATCAATAGCCAATTTCTTTTCCTCCTTAATTCGGTATATTATTAAGCTTTTCTACAATCTCTTCAAATTTGTCTTTAGGTACATCTTCCAATGATTTTAGAATATTTTCCAGCAAACTCGTTTCTTCGCTCGATAGGTTTGCCGTATCTTCATATAAATTGGCCGAGAGGCGAAGTCCCCTTTCGGGGACTTCTTTATTCAACTTCATATTAGAAGTTGAAGCCGCCCTTAGCAGGAGCTGCTGCAGTTGCAGAAGCAGCACCCTTAGATGCCTTATATTCATCCTGACGACGCTTTACATCAGCCAGGTAAACTTCACGATTAGCCATAGCCTCGGTTAGCTCAGCCGCAGTGATAGAACCTTCATCATCCCATGCATAAGGCTCCTTAGCAGCACCAGTGATTACAAAATCACGACGAGTGCTCTTGGTCTCACGAACAGAGTCAGGTCCGAAAGCAGACTCTTCAATGGTAGTCTTCACGATAGTCTGAGAAACCTGACGGCCCCACAGCTTAGTGAACACAGGCTCCTTCTGGCTTGCGCCAAGGCCCTCAAAGTAAGCTACTGCGTTAGGATTTAGAGCAGTGAACTCAACAGGCATCAAAGACTTACGGAAGTCAAAGATAGCGCCCTTAACAATTGCCTTGTCAGGAGTTCCCTTCTCATCATCTGCATCAACATGGATAACCTGAGTGATTACCATATCAACTTCGAAAGTGTTACGAGTGTTTTCATCCTCTGCGATTACATCAACAGTATGAACGAAGCCACCCTCGTTTCTCTTAGCAGAAACAAGCTCTTCCTTACCATTACGGTCTGTATAAAATTCATTCAGACCGATAGCAGAATCGATACGAACCTTACCAGCCTTATCCTTACCGTCCTTCATGATGGTGCCGATAACACCTTCAACAATATTGTTCAACACACCGAAAGTTGCGTTCTGGCTACCCTTAGCGGTAGTAGCAGTCACATAAGTGAAGTGAACAGGTACAACATTGGTGCATTCGTTATCAGTTGCAATGCTCAAAGTACCAGTGATAAACTCAGTCCCAGGGTTCTTAGACTTCTCACCAGTTACCTTCTTCTCAAGTGCGTGCTCGTAAATAAAACCTTCAATATGAGTTCTATTAATCATGTTCTTCATAATAATTTAATCTCCTTTTTCCAAATAATCTTTTTAATTAGTCTTCAATTTCAATATTTTTGCCTTTTTCAGTAATTACATAAATAACAGGGTCTTGACCAACCTTTTCAACAAAACCATCTGTTACCAACTTGCGGATTGCACCAGACACGGTACGAGAGGAAATAAACAAGCCCTCGCCAATATCCTTTGCCTTCCACATAGGAGTCTCTGGATGCTGCTGAAGATACTTCAAAATCAGCTTACCATTATCAGTAAACATTGGCTTTTCAGTCTCAGTCTTACCCTTAAGAGCATCCCAATACATACAAACATCTTCCCATAGGTCGGGATAGTTTTCACTATAGATGTCTGGTCTATCAAAAATCTCAGCTTGAATAACTTTAATAAATGCTTCTTTCTTAGTCATATCACATACCTTACTTTCTAATAAAAATTAGTTTTTTCTTTCACTTTCTATATATATTATATCATAAAATTTAAGTAAAATCAATTACTTTCTACTATAAAGTTGGAACTGATAGACAAGATTTCCAAAAGTTAGTATATCACTGAGATTTTCACAGTTCCATTCTGTAGTTTTTAGACGGGGGAAAAATGTATCTGCATAGTCGAAGGTGTGATACAATTGAGTTACATATACTTTGGAAACATATGGAAGTAATTCGGAGTAAACAGTCATACCTCCAATAACAAATACTTCTTCCTCACTATCTTTAAATTGTTCAAGATATTCTAAAACTTCAGACATATTCATATAGATTAAATTTTCATCATCAGAAGACTTGTTAGGGTCTGCTGTGATAACAATATTTTTGCGATTTGGTAGAGGTCGCTTAGGAAGCGACTCATAAGTTTTACGCCCCATAATAACTGTCTTACCAGTAGTCAATGATTTAAAATTCTTTAAATCATCTGGAATATGAACCAATAAATTGTTTTTATAGCCAATTCCATGTTTTTCATCAAAAGCGACAATTGCTGAAATCATTTTAAATCCCCAACTCCAATTTTAATTGAGGCTTCATACCAGCATAATTTTCCATTGTGAAATCCTCAATAGTCATATCATAGAAATCGGTCTTATCTGGGTTTAAAATTAAATTAGGTTTGCCAATAGGCTCACCGCAGAAGAGTTTATAATCTTCATTTTCCTTGATAACATCAAAACGGCGAAGCATTTCTTCGGCAGCTTCATAATGTCTGTCATAGATTTGTTCATTAGCCACCAGATGACTGAACACTCCTGGCTTATAGCCTGTGTGTCGCGCAATCATCATAAGCAGTGCCGCATACTGAATCTCATTGATGCCTCCTGGACCAGAAGCAGTAAGCATATCACCACTTCTTTGAACCAATACCATATCGAGATACTGGTCGCGCACATTCCAAATGGTTAAGAACGCACAAGGAGCCAGACCGGGAGTTTCGCGTAAGTCAGTTTCTTGCCACAGAGAAACAACCTTTCTGCGGCCATATGGGTCGTTTTTAATATCTTTAATCAAATTATTGATTAAATCATAGCGTGATACAGTAGCACCATATCTCTGTCCAATAGTGCCATCGCCAATATCCCAATCTCCCCACCAATTTACTCCCATTTCTTCCATCTTGGCGATTTCATTTGTGGGCTTTTGGTAAATAGTGAAGATTTCTCTGATACCAGTTTTCCAAGCCATTGGACGTAAAGTACAGATTGGGAATTCTCCCTTACTCAAATCATACTGTCTAAAAGTATGATTTACAGAAATAGTGTGAGCAGGAGTTCCATCTTTATACTTTGGTCGAGGATTCACATCTTTAAAACCATTGTCAAAGATATTGTGAATCATATCTTTCATATATAAATCAGCTTTAGTCATACTTTACTCCTGACTGAGAGTATATCCAATAAGTTCTCCATTGCCTCCATTTGCATTGAGCAAATAGTTATGCAATGAGAGAATTTCATCTACGACATAAGGGCCAATATCTGTTCCTTTGGTTTGAGTTGCAAAATCATAGTAACTCATAAACTTGATACCAACGATACCATATGCGTGCGCTTTTGCTTCCATTGCGTGAACATTAGAACAAACAAAAGTTGCATTGTTTTCCTTCGCAATCAACATAAGGCGGCTGGTCTTTCCAGAAGCTCGGTCATCGATGATATGATACATAAATACTCTCCTTTATTTTATACTGTATCCAAAATCTTTTGCATGAAAATATTCTTGCCAATAATCTTCTCGGTCATTGAGCATATCTCTGCTACATTCTTCTACAATTTCAAAAGAAAAGTTTTCTACTCCAAGAGCGAGCATAGCAGGATATAACTTATTGCGGGTCGGTGTTTCTGCGCCGATACCACGCTTGATATGTTGTTTCCATCGGCTGGCTATATCAACAGCTTGGCCGACATAACACATTTTAGTATCTAAATTTGTAATTTTATAGATACCACATTTTGGTTTTAATCCAACCACTCGTCCAATTAAATCGTTACAAGGTTTTTCATAATAAGTTTTCCAAATGACTTTATTTAGCGGCTCTGGATTACGCAAATAATGTGCAATAGACCGCAGATGTTTGATTTCATTCAAATCATCTTCGGGAAGAGTCATTTTATAAAAGTCTGCTTGTGCTTCAATTTCTGCGGCCCGCTTATTCGCCTCAACGCCAGCCGCAACTAAAGCAGTTAAATCGTCCATTTGAGTTGTTAGCTCTTGGATAGAAAACTTCCGAGATTCTATTTCAGCGGTCATCTCAACGGCACAATCTGCAACAGTACTTAGATATTCAGCTTTATAGTCTTCAACAGCCTTGGCATAGCGTTGTTCCATCTCTTTCAACGCTTTATCAAGTTTTTCGTGAGCCAAAGACATCTGCATATCATACATATGTTGAGCAGATTGTTCAGCCTGTTCTTTTAAATCATTGATGCCATTTCGTAAGGCTTCATTTGATGCTTGTAAAGAACTTTTTGTATTTTTTAACTCGGTATTTAAAACCTGTAATTCTTTATTTTCTTTTGCTAATTGTGAATTAGCTAATTGAGTTTCCTCGTCTAATTGGACTTTTATTTTTAGCTTTTGGGATAAGAGTAGATACACCACCCCAGCTCCCGCAATAACGCCGAGAACTAAAAATAAAATTAAGTCCATAGTAGAAAAAATGGGGAGAGAACTTTATTATTCTCTCCCCAAATATTATATCAGAAATTACTCAGCGTCAGCATCTGGGTCGAAGCTCATGCCAGCTGGGGTCAGAGACAAGAACTTTACAGCCTTATGAGTGCCGTCGTCCAGCTCAATCTCTGCAGCGGTACGAACGCCCAGGCCCTTTCTCTGAATAGCAGAGGTAAAGATACCATCAACAGAACGCTTCTCTAGGCCCAGAGCCTCAGCCACGTCAGCAGCAGTAACATTAGAACCGTTAACTTCCTTCAAATAATTTAGAACCTTCTTAGAATTTTCCTTCATTGCCATGATAATAATCTCCTTTTTTAATAAAAATTTTTTTTGTTTGTGTTAAAAGCTAATCTCTTTTAGCTTCTGTAAAAATTATATCAAAAATTTTTTTGAAAGTCAAGATTTCCGACTGAGGGATTCTTGAACGATATTGTCTATCTCCATCATATCAGATAGACTCTCGATGCTATCGGTTAGACGCATCAACTCAAGCTTCGCATTTGTTACTGCCTGTTCATCCGAGTTTTCGGAGATAATGGTTTCCAGCTTCACAATTTTAAGAGCGATTGCTTTAAGTTCCTTCTTTTTCATAAAAAATTCTTCTTCCTTAATCTTTACAAATATATTATACAATATTTTTTTGGTAATGTCAAGAATTTTTCAAAAATTTATCGAAAAATTCTTGCTCAGTGACTACTGGGATACCAAGCTTGATAGCACTCATATTCTTTGCACTTGTCGAATTATTATCGTTATTTACAAGATAATGAGTGTTTTTAGTCACAGAACCAGTAACTTTACCGCCTTGTGACTCAATTGCCGCCTGCAATTCGGCACGATTTTTGAATAGATTCAATTTACCTGTGATAACAACCGTCACTCCGCTCAGACTTTGTTCTGTTGTGGTGGCTTCTTGGTTGGGGTCTTTCCATAAAGAATTGGTTAGGTTTAAAATATGGTCAACTAAATAGTCTGCTTCGGTATAGTTAAACTTCCATAAGGCAGAACACATTTCCGTGCCAAAACCATCCCACAGAGTAAAGTCAAAACGCCCTTCAATATCCTCTCGAATATTGAACCAATCCGGTTCTTTTTTCGCTAAAATTTTGGCATATGTACTTCCAATTAAAGGAATGCCAAGAGCAGAAATAAAAGCGGATAGCTCAGAATTCTTACTATTCTCAATTGCAGTGAGAATATTTGATACAGATTTCGCACCGAATCCTGGCTTTTTCACCCATTCATCTTGATAATTCGACAAGCTATATAAATCTGTGATGGATGATACCCATCCCCAGTCAATTAGCTTCTCTAATGTGGCCTGTGATAGACCCTTTATATCAAGACCCTTCTTGCCACAAAAATGGTCAAGGCGGTTAATGAGTTTTCCCTCGCAACTTGGGTTTTCGCAAACAACATTAACTGTGCCGGAGTCAGATTCTACAATTCCCGTAGACTGGCCGCAAATAGGACAAATGCGGGGGAATGGAGGTATAATGTTGGAACCTTCTTCTGCTTTATATGCTCGTTCCGCAGTTTTAATCTGAGGAATAATCATATTAGCCTTAAATACCTCAATCTTTTGACCTACATAAGGAACTCCAAGCAGCTCCTTCATAACACTTAGATTATGAAGACTTGCTCGCTCAACCGTAGAACCATCAATATCAATTGCGTCAAATACAGCAACAGGAGTAAGAACGCCAGTGCGACCCATTGTCCATTCAATATCTTTTAACGCAGTTAGATATACTTCATCATAAAACTTAAAAGCCATTGCATTGCGGAAATGATGTGATGTACTTCCAAGGTTACGCCCATAAGAAATGCTGTCAAACTTGAATACTAATCCATCTGTTGGATAATCACTTTCTTTTGCGGAATTGCCAGCGGAGGTCACGAAATCTTCGTTAGGAACAATCCCAGTCCATCTTGGGACACATAAAAAGCCAAGTTGTTCAGCTTTTCTTAATCTTTCGTTCAGGCTATCTTCATCGTTAAAACCGGAGATAACCTCCCAAACAACGAAGGTAAGATTTCTTTTAGAACATTCTTTTGCATCTAATAGACGAATACTGCCTGATGCAAAGTTACGAGGGTTTTTATATTCTAAAGAAAAGGTTTCAAAGTCTGATTTTGTACAAAGAACTTCTCCATCAACAATAAGTTCGTCTTTATAAGCAATCTTTTTAGGAATACTTGTAATGACTTTAGCATTGTGAAGAATATCTTCGCCAATCAAACCGTTACCACGAGTCTCAGCAGATACCAGTTCTCCGTTAACATAACGCAAAGAACAAGTTAAGCCATCTAATTTGAACATACAAAGAACTGGTTTATTTTTTGCAAAACTAATAATATCGGAAACATCTTTAGTCTTTTCAAGAGATAACATACTGTGATTGTGGTTAACCTTTTTCAAAGAACTAACTACTTCATAATGAATTTTGTTAGTTGGGGAATCGACAAAAACGATACCAGTTTTCTCTTCCAAAGAAACGAGTTCAAAATACATCTTATCCCACTCTTGGTCAGAAATTACTGGATTACCTGCATCATATAACTCAGTATGATGATTCAGTGTTGAAATCAATTCTTTAATTCTATCAACTTCGTTCATATCTTCCCTCATTTCTTTTCCTTTATCTTACAAATATATTATAAAATATTTTTTTAGAAAAATCAATCAAGCTCTACTTTAAGCAAGGCCTTCTGCGGAAAGCATTTCTTCGGTCTCCGTCTTATGATAAACCAAACTTACAATAAAAAAACTTTTCTTATTTTTTCTAATAATATTATAACAAAAATTTTTGATTTTTTCAAACTAAAGAGTTTTTATACTCAAAAAAGAGGGGAATATATCCCCTCTTTTTATACCTTACTAACTGAAACAATTTTACCCTTGAGGATTTGATTACCAACAGAAGGTCTACCCAATAAAGGAATCTCTGTGGCAGAGATACAGATATTACTTAAATTACCCATTACTAACAAATTGTCAGCATCTTCTACGAGTGCGCCGCAAGTAACTCCGCCATTTTTATAGCAGATTAATCCCTTACCGCCTCGCTTCTGGACAGGCAATTCAGTTAAATCCATCTTTTTACCAAGGCCTGCATCAGAGAATATTGCCAACTTATCTGTTGCGTGACGAACAGGCAACATTGCTACGACACTATCATCGGCCTTTAGGTTCATACCCTTAATACCCATTGTTACTCTTGAAGTAGGTCCGATATCATTTGCGTTAAATCGAATACCCATACCCTGTGAAGTTAGAAGAATAATATCTTCTTCATTTACGAGAGCCACAGAGACCAGACTATCTCCCTCTTTAATAGAGATTGCCGCAATTCCAGATTTCTTCTTTGTTTTTACATATTCTTCCAAAGAAGTCTTCTTTACAATACCATTCTTTGTTACAAATAGTACATATTTTGCATCTGTATCTCTATAAATTGAGTAAATCACAGTAGGCTCTTCGTCATTTTCAAGTGCAACAAGTGACTTAATAGATTGCCCCTTAGAAACATTTGTTCCAACAGGAATATCATTAACCAACAGACGATACATTCTACCTTGATTTGTGAAAATCATCAAGCTGTCAATCGTATTTGTGCGGACAACCATTGAGGTAATATCATCCTGTGACTTAACACCTTTACCATTTCTCTTCTGTGTTCTGAAAGAAGCATTAGGAATTCTCTTAATTAAACCGCTTTCAGTTAACACAACGACACATTTTTCTGGCTCTACGAATTCAATCTCTTTCTCTTCTTTGCTTTCTGCAACCTGAGTAATAGAAGTTCTACGAGCGTCGCCATATGTCTTCTTAATGTATTCAAATCCCTCTTGGAGAGCTGGAATTGGGTTAGCCAGAATTGCGGTTAAACGCTTTACTTCTTCACGAAGTTCAGCCAATTCTTTTTCAATTTCAATCTTTTCCAACTTTGCAAGTTTAGCAAGCTTCATATCCAAAATTGCTTTTGCTTGAGCTTCGCTTAACTTATAAGTATCCATCAATGCAACTTTTGCTGCGGCCGCAGATTCGCTTCCCTTAATCAGCTTAATCACATTGTCAATATCTTCCAAAGCCTTCAAAAGGCCTTCCAAGATATGGATTTTATCATTTACTTTTTTCAATTCAAAGTTTGTTCTTCTAATCAGAACATCCTTTTGGTGTTCAATATAAATTGCAATTAGCTGTTTCATATTCAACAGTTTAGGTTTCTTATCAACCAGAGCGACTTGGTTAAAACTATAAGTATCCTCTAAACGAGTCTTCTTAAACAGTTTTGCAAGAATAGGCTCTGTACTAACACCTTTTGCCACTTCAATTACGAAACGAACACCATCCTTATTACTCTCATCTCTAATAGCAGTAATACCATCAATTTCACCTTTTTCACAAAGGTCATCAATGTCAATAATTAACTGCTCTTTAGAAACTTTATAAGGAATACTTGTAAATACGATTGTATCCTTACCTCTTTCGCTTTCAATCGTATATTCACCACGAATTCTTGCGCGCCCCTTTCCGGTCACATACGCTGTCGCAAGTTCGTCTTTATTGATAACCAAACCTCCTGTTGGGAAGTCAGGGCCTTGAATAAACTGCAAGAGTTCTTTAACTTCGCAATCGGGATTATTCAAAACATGAATAGTTGCATCCATAACCTCTGATAAATTGTGAGGTGCAAAAGAACAAGCCATCGCAACTGCGATACCAGAAGTACCATTCACAATAAGGTTAGGAATTTTACCAGGCAAATATACAGGCTCCATTTCGTCATCTGTATACGCATTTACCCAGTCAACTGTATCTTTCTTTAAATCTGCGAGCATTTGCTCTCCAAGAGGAGATAGCTTACACTCGGTATAACGGTATGCAGCAGGACCATCGCCATCTCTACTACCATTATTTCCATGGAACGCAATCAGTGGATAACGCATATTCCAAGGTTGAGATAACCAAACCAATGCTCCATAAATAGAACTGTCTCCGTGAGGATGGAAACGACCCATCGTATCACCAACAGGCTGAGCGCACTTAACGAACTTTTTATTGTTGGTATATCCTTTATCAAACATATCATACAAAATTCGTCTTGCAACTGGCTTCAAACCATCTTCGGCTGAAGGCAACGCTCTATCTGTGATAACACTTAAACTATAATCAAGAAAACTCTGTTCTACTTCTGGAATAATTGGAGTAATAATAATATTTTCACTCATATTCATTATCCTTTCCATTTATTCTTATATTATTATACCATATATTTATAAATTTGTCAACTTGTAGGTTGTAATTTACCAGTAGCAAGAGCATCGGCCATTTCATTCCATTGATGTCCTGCGTGTCCCTTAATTTTTCTTAAATCAATTCTATATCCTTTCTGATACCAATCATAATAAGCTTGAATTAAGTCTAAATTTTCGGGCGTCTTTTTATCTGATTTAATCCAACCGTTTTTCGCCCAATTAAACATCCATTCGTTGAAAGTATTTACACAATAAGCTGAATCACTATATACGATGGGGATAGTAGTTTGAAACTCGTTTGGATTAACTTTTACACCAAAATTCAACATACAATAAAGAATTGCTTTTAATTCTTCTCTATTATTAGTTGTATTTTCAGTTTGTTTTCCATAGGTTCTTACTAATTGCTGCTGGTCATCGAGAACAACAACACCGAAGCCACCTTTATTGACAGCTTTGCCATTGCCGCAGCAACTACCATCAGTATATAATATCATAGCTTAAATACCTCCCGTACTCTTGGATTTAGCAAATCTTCATAATTTCCAAAGTCATGAATGCGGTGGGCATCTTTTTTGGGGTCAACGACAGGAACAGAATTTGCGGAGTCGCCTTTCACAATCGTTACACTCTTGACAAGAAAGGAAAAATTTGCTAAAATATTATTATTAGGAAACATCTTTTGCCATATCTGGACAGTAGACTGTGCCGCCTCAAGGTCTACTTCATCTCCAAAAGTGAGGATGATAACTTCACCAGGTTCTAATGTTACAACCTGGGAAGCTAACTCCTGCGGAGGAACTGTCTTAAATGTCGACATTGGCCCTCCACGCATTTTCCTCGATAAATTTCTTACGAGGAGTTACACTCTCACCCATTAAATTCATGAAGACTTTAGCTACTTCTGCGGCATCTTCCATAGTAATCTTCTTTAATGTGCGAGTTTCAGGATTCATAACGGTCTGTTCCATCTCATGGGGGTCCATTTCGCCAAGACCCTTCATACGACCAAGTTCAAAATTTCTTTTGAAAGTCTTTCTGAATTCTGCCAATTCCGCATCATCTTTCAGATACTGAAACTGCGTGCCATATGTGACCTTGTATAGAGGAGGAACTGCCGCATAAATATAACCCTTTTCAATAAGCTCTGGACAGAACTTCCAGATGAAAGTGAGGAACAGAATACGGATGTGACTTCCATCTACATCAGCATCTGCGGTAATGATAATTTTACCATAACGCAGTTTACTTTCATCAACAATCACTTTTCCATCTTTTACTTCCAATCCAAAAGCATCAATCATACCACTAATTTCAGCATTTCCAAGTGCCTTATGAAGGTCAACCTTCAAAGTATTCAAAATCTTACCTCTCAGAGGGAAGACTGCTTGGGTAAGTCTGTTACGAGCTTCTTTTGTGGAACCAGCAGCAGAGTCACCCTCTACCAAGAATACTTCACACTCATAACGATTCTTTGAGCTTGCATCTGCGAGCTTCCCAGGGAGAACCGCACGCTTCTTAGAATCCTGCTTACGAACAGTTTCTTTTGCTTTTTTAGCCTTTTCTCTTGCCGCACGAGCCAACATTGCTTTATCAATGATAGCTTTTGCGTCTTTTGGATTAGCTTCAAACCAAGCTTTTAGCTCCTTAGAAACTAATCTCTGTACGATTGTTCTTGCTTCACTGCTGGATAGAACATCTTTTGTCTGACCTGAGAAAACAGGGTCTGGCATAATGAAAGACAAGACTAAAGTTAATCCTTCCTTCAACTCATCACCAGAGATATTCGCATCTTTCTCTTTCAACAGCTTATTCTCTTTTGCATAATCGTTAATTGTAGAAGTCAAAGCTGTTCTAAAGCCAGTTAAATGAGTTCCACCGCTATTTGGAATGGAGTTTGTATATAACTTATAAGTATCGGTATAAGTTGTGTTATAATTCATTGCAATCTTAACACCAATTCTATCTTCCATAGTTTCAGTGAAGAATGTTGAAGTAATCACATCTTTACCACTATTCAAATCATTGATATAGTCTTTAATACCATTTTGAGAGGTAATAATTTCTTTTTCCTTGCCGTAATATTCAAGTTCAAATACCATACCAGGAGAAAGATAAGCCAACTCTTGAAGCTGCTTTTTCAAAGGAGCATACTCAAGTTGAATACCTTCTTTAAAAATAGTTGCATCAGGCTTAAACATAATAGAAGTACCAGTACCAGCACCACTATTATCCTTAATCTCTTTATATTCAATTAATTTGCCCTTTTCAAAACGAGCCGTTGCCATTTTCCCATCTCTGCGAGACATGACAACAAAGCTTTCAGAAAGTGCATTAGTAGCTTTAGCACCAACGCCATTCATACCACCAGAGGTGTTATAACCAGTCTTTCCGTTACTATCGAACTTCGCACCTGTGTGTAGCTTGGTATAGACATTGACCAGTACTTCGCTGCCATCTTCTGCTTTACCAAAAGGAACGCCACGACCATTATCTCGAACCAAGATAGTTCCATCTTCCAGCACACCAACCTTACACATAGTGCAGTGTCCATTCAGATATTCGTCAACTGAGTTTGAGATAATTTCCAGAGTGATATGTCTGACGCCATCAGGCCCGACACTGCCGATGTACATTCCAGGTCTCAGGCGGATAGCTTCAATACCCTCAAGCGTTTTAATATCTTTTACGCCATAAGTTGATAACATATTTATCTCCTTTCATATCTACTTTTTTACCTTACATATATATTATAACAAAAATTTTTAGAAAAATCAAACAGAGATTTTTCACAACGGCTGAAACTTTTATTATCAAAGTATAAAAGGATAAAAAAAATAACCCCCTCTGATTTCTCAGAGAGGGTCGTTTATATTAAATAGGTCCCCAAGGGTCAATATCATTTTGCGTTTCGGAATAACCTTCCGTCGAGTCTGGACCTATATCAATACCAGCATAAGTGCTCGCTAATTTAGCATTTAGTTCCGCAAGAACGGTATCATATTTAATGCCATTGCGAGTATTTTCGGCTAAAGACTTCTTGTAATAGTAAACTTGGCTGACTCCATATGCTGCCCAAGGAAGTCCTGCCATCGCACTAAGCCAAGGGAGAGAGCCTGTATAGCCATTTCTAATACAATAAAAAGCGAGAATTAAAAATCCAAGAGTCACAACCCACATTAGGGCGGACTCTTGGATTAATAACGATTTTGAAAACTCTCGCTTCGGAGTTTTACTTTTTGTCATGTAGTCTATAGAAGAGAACGGCAGCTTCTTCTCTTGTCAAGAATTTCTTATACATCATATTGCCTGCTCCATCGCCTGCAAAGATGCCATTTTTCTCACACCAGTCACGGGCCTCTTTAGACCAAGCACCGGCGTCACGTTTTGCAAGTTCAACTAAATAATTATCCATCATTTCATTAAACTTTTCTTGAGTCATTTCTTCGTCCTCCTTGTCATTTATAACAGGTGGAGCTACTGGAGTTGGTTGCTGTTGTTCAATCTTATCAATGTATTGTAAAGATACCCAGCCTTCACCAGTGTATCCCCATCCATTTTGCTCTTTAGAAATAGTTACAATTGTTCCATTTGGATAAGTTTTTACTACTCTACCACTTGGGGCGCTTGCACGACAATTTAAAACGCTTGCGGTTACACGTCCCTGATAGCGTACTGAAGTAGCGGGAGCCGCAGATGCAGTACCCATTAGAGCGGCAACATCTTTTCTAACAGTTTTCATATCCTTGCCGAATTTTGAGAACCAATGATAAATGTCGCTATGGTTTCCGCCTAAACCAAGTCTATAACTATCTTGATGGCATAGAATAACAGGAACTTGTACGCCATTATAACTTACTGTTCCATTTGGGTCTAAATTATAAAGTTTACATAAGTAGGCTGTTAATTCACAAGCTTCTTTATAAACTTTATCAAAATAGGTCTTATCAGTTAATCCATCTTCACAGATTTCAAACTGAATCCAGCCAGAATTACAAGAACCTTTTGAACCAGAACCGCATCCCCATGGACGATAGTCCCAAGGCATAGTTTGAACTGCAGCTACAGTTCCATCAGCTAATTTACCAACCCAAGCATTTAGACCAGCTTGATGGCTAATATGGTTCCAGTCATTGCCATATTGATTCTTACCCAACAGCCCTATTAGTTTAGCTCTATCAGCTGCATCATCACTTGGTTGAACATAACGCTTTAAATTTGGATTGTTTGCGCCTGTGCTGTGCCATAGAACGCCTAATACTTTCATAGTGCGCGTCTGTTTGTAGCAAGTGCTGTTGGTCATAAGACATTTTAGAGGCGGATTACTTGCAGAATATTTCATTTGCTTTCCTCCTTCTTGTTGTTGAGGCTTTGTCTCAACAGTAGCATTTCTGTCATAATACTGTTGGCCATATGATGCACGCTTCTGTTGTACTTCTGGACCTTGATTTGCAGGCTTTTCAAATTGTAATAGAATTAGATTAGAAGCCTCTAAAACAGATTTGGAAATCTTTAATAAATCCCAAAGCTTATATGCTTTAAGCTCCTGCTGTAAAAATTCTAATTGCATATTTAAATCGCCAATGGACTTACCCTTTTGTTTAGCAAAATTCAAAAGATTTTGCTTACGAGACCAATATGTCCACTGAGCCAAACCATATCCAGCAGAATCACGAACAAAGTTGCCATATGAGCCATTATCAACTGCCGCAGTATATGAAGCGTCAGTATAATTCAATTTCTTCTCAAAAGTGTTTTGCAAATTTTGAGGGTTTAACGCACTTTCTGCATAAAGGTTTCCCATTAAGCCAGCAGCGCCATAATTGTTCAATCCTTGAGATTTAAGATAATCCCAAATGATTTTTTCATTGCTCATAGAAAAACTCCTTTAATTACATATTTTCTGCCAACTGAGCAATTCTTGAACGGTGAATTTGGTGTAGAGTAACCTCTCCGTAGATATCGTTTCCTCTAAACACCTTAGATGCACGACGCATACCGTTATTTGCGCCAGCAAAGCTGATATCATCAACCTGCGCTTTTTCATCGCCGTCGATAATACAGATACTATCCTCGCCAATTCTTTGTAAAGCGAGTTTCATTAAGCTAATATCAAGGTTTTGAGCTTCAGAGATATAAATACCTGCGCGCATACCTGTTGTGTCATATCCTCGAATATCAGATAGCGGCAACAACACAAGTTTTTCCTCCGCAATCATTTGTTCAACAGCCAAACGACCGCCAAACTTACTGATTAATAAGTTACCAATTTGTGAATCAAGTAATTTTTCATCTCTTGTGCCAGGATAATAACCCAGTTTAGCAGAATTTTTAGTGGCAACGGTGTTACAAAATACAATAATCTTATCAATCTGATGTCTCTCTAACTTTGACATTAAAAATCCAAGAGAGAGATATGTCTTACCGGAACCCGCAGGCCCCTTAACCATAGTAATTCTATTGTTAGTCAAACTGTCTGCGGCGAGCATTTGATAAACATCGCCTTTCATTGGCTTAACATCACCAAACCATACAGATTTGAAACTATTAAAATTAAGTCTACGATAATCTTCGCCTGTCCAACATAGACGGTCAACGATTTCGTCTTCTTGGTTTTTAACGATTAAATATTCGTTAATCATTAAATCAAAATGATTTTTTTCGGGGGTAGAATATAAGTCTGTCATTTCATCATCAGATAAAGTAACAATCTTAAAACCCTCATAGATATCTTCATACTCTTCTTTAACAGATTGAACATTATCAAAGAAAAGTTTTGCGATATGCTTACAGCTTAAATCATTTGTCATAAAAACGATTTCTGACTGTGGATTTAGTCTTGCATACTCCAAACCGCAAGCAATGATTTTTGCATCATTCGTCATTGAGATGCCTTTTGGAGCAATATAAGCTTGAAAATATTCGTCTTTGTAAATTACGATTTCATATGCGTCTGGATGTTCATCCAGGTCATGAAGCAACTTACGAGCCGCATATTTTACATCAGGGTCTCTATTGGTTGAAGTTTTAATATTTTCCAATTCTTCAAGAGTAATTGAAGATAGAACCATATTTTCTTCTTGCTCAAACAGATTTCCTGCTTTTAGTAATAAACTGCAAGTGTCATAAAAATTTTTAGTCATCATTCATCGTCCTCTTCTTCTTCATCTTGTGGTATATGGAATCCAATTACATGAGTCGAGGTCTCAGGTAATCCCATCTTTTGGATTTCATCATTCATGCGTGTGATATGCACGGTGGCTTTGCCTTTTGCTACTTCCAGCCAAGAGACGAGAACCGCTGAAAGTTGCTCTAAGATTGGTAAAATTATTTCGACAAATAAAATACCAAGGATAAAATAAATTAAAAAATTCATTTTATTCCTCCTTCTCTTCATTTATCTCAATATATTTTAAAAAATTAGCCGATATTTTTAATACAGTTTGGCCTTTTTACTTACCTTGCTCTGCGGCAGCCGCTCTCGATGCACGAATTCTCTTGTAAAATTTTTCCTTTTCAGCTAAATAAATGCGTAAATCCTCTCTTTTACTTCTCAATAGCTCATTAATCATTTCTAAATCAGCTTCTCTTTGCTGAATTTGACGCTGTAACATAACATTTTCATAAGATTTAGGATTGAAACGCTTACTGCGGTTCATTGTATAATATAGCTGATTTAACTGTTTCAGCTGAGGCTGTAAAATATTTTTCTTGATATGATTATAATATTTAATGGTCGCTCTAAATAATGCGATTGTGCTACCAGTCTTTTCACTCTTCATATCCTGGTCTTCTTCGTGGCACTCTGCGGTACCAATAAATAAATTGTCTCCATCAGAGATAATACAAACGGCTGTTCCGCTTTCTTCATCCCATTGGAAAATAGGTGCTTTTTTTGCCATATGTGGACCTCCTTTGTTTTTACTTAATATCATTATAGCATAAAATTCTGCGAAAATCAAATTTGGGACAATTTGCTCAAAAAATTTGTATATGCGATTTTTGACCGAACAACGGCCGTAAAGGGAGACCACGAGCATCTTTAAGGCAAAAAAAAAGAGTGTGATATAAAATCACACTCTTCCTTTGAGCCACCATATAAAGACAGCTCCAACTAAATTACCTGCGGCCGCAACTAAAACCGCAATAGATAGACTATTGCCAACTCCACATATAATTGCATTTGCAATGCTATGTTGGAAACCCGCAAAAATAAATAATGGAATGCCATAAATAATTCCCAAATTGCTATTATTTGATTTTTTAATATCAACCGCAGTAAACATAATAGCACCACAGAAAATTGCTCGTAAGAAATGAATGAAATAATTTGTTTCCCAACTTGCGATTTTCTCTAAAGCGAGTGCAATAGTTTCTGGATACATAAGACTTAACAAAAATCCAAAGAACCAACCAGAAATTATATTTACTAAAAGAATTGTAATTAGTTGCTTATATTGTTTTGTTTCAAAAATATACCCACATTTACCGGTATATAAATTTGCTTGTAAAAAACAAACAGACATTAAACCAAATGCGAATAAAAAGGTTCCGAGAGGTGCGGGCGCAGTAAGTGTAGCTGCAACTCCCAAAGCTATGAAAAATGCAGCCAACACGCTCTTTTTGATATTTTCTAACATTAAAACCTCCTATGGAAAAAGGGGAGAGGCTTTACAACCTCTCCCCAGAAAGATTACTCGTTGGAAGCAGCTTTGCCACCAATGAAACCAGCCAGCATAGACTTCAGGTCAATACCCAAAGACTCGCTCAGTCCCTCAGAAACCTGAGAAACATTAGTCATGATATCGCTGGCAAGCTTGGAGCTTTCGCCGCCATACATATAAATCTTATCAACATTCTGGTAGCCTTCGCCAACCGCAGCCGCAATAGCAGGCAACTGCTCGAAGTAAACCTTCAGAGCCTGCAGCTGCATATCCTGCTTAGCCGCATCGCCGTAAGCTGCCATGGCTTCAGCCTTCTTCATCAGACCTTCAGCTTCGGCTTCAGCCTTAGCCTTGATAGCGGCAGCTTCAGCTTCACCCTTGGCACGAGTTGCAGCAGCTTCTGCCTCACCCTGTACCTTCAAAGCTTCAGCAAGAGCCTTCTGGGCTTCAGCCTGCTTCTCAGCCTCAACCTTCTCAGCTTCAGCCTTCTTGGCGCGCTCGTACAGCTCAGCCTCAGAAGCCTTGTTTCTCTCGTATGCTTCTGCATCAGCACATTGCTGAGCAGCATACTTTTCAGCTTCCGCAGTCTTCTTAATCTCAGCTTCCAGAGCACGCTCCTTAATGGCAACCTCGCGCTCTTTCAGCTCAATTTCCTTCTCCTGGCGAGCGATGTCTGCCTCAGTAGCAGCAACATCACGCAGCTGTCTCTGCTTCTCATCCTCAATGGACTTAGCAGCTTCAGCCTGAGCACGAGCAGTGTCCTCAGTCTTCTTCAGACTTGCCTTCTTCATCTCAAGGGCGTTGTTCTGAATTGCGATTTCCTCAGCAGCCTTAACCTTAGCATCATTGGCTTCCTTCATGTTCTTAGCCTCAGCAACAGCAATTTCTCTCTGTGCATCAGACTTAGCGATTGCAGCATTCTTACGAATCTGCTCAACGTTGTCGATACCAAGGTTATCAATTACGCCGCCTTCATCGGAGAAGTTCTGAACATTGAAAGAAACCAGTTCCAGACCGAACTTAGCAAGGTCGGGAACCACATTAGCCTGAACCTTTTTCAGAGAAAGCCTTACGGTCGCTAACCATTTCAGTCAGCTTCATCTGACCAACAATCTCACGGATATTACCTTCCAGAAGGTCGTTAATCTTAGAAGCGATTATGTCACGATTAACATTCAAAAAGTTCTGAGCAGCAACAGCAATCATTTCTGGAACACGACCAACCTGCACGGAAACAGTAGAGTCAACCTGCACATTGATATATTCTGCGGTAGGAACTGCGCTCTTGGTCTTAACATCAATCTGAATTGCACCAAGAGCCAACTTATCCAATCTCTCGAAGAAAGGAATTCTCAGACCAGCCTGGCCAACGAGAATACGGGGCTTCTTGCGAACACCAGAAATGATGTATGCCACATCAGGCGGAGCTTTTACATAACCAGCACAGATTAGCAGAACAATGGCAACTACTGCGATAATCACAGGAATTGCAATGGGCACAATACTCATAATACTTTCCATAAAAATCTCCTTTTTTTAATTATTTAATTTTCAAAGATACACACGGTTTAACCGTAAAAGCCTCCATCTGGAGGGTCTCTATGATACTTCGGACACTGTCCTACACTATCATCACTACCACACGCAGGATATGTATATATACACTTCCCGCAACGAGCTAATGTAAAGTTAAAATTAACATTGAGGTTTGGTCTCAGTAGCTCCTGAGGGTCTGGAGTTGCTGGAGCAAGAATCGGCATGGCCGCAGAAGCCATAATATCTTCTTCGCCCAACATTGCCAAACACTCTCTAACTTTTCTTTTCATAATTTCCAAAGCGTCATCAATAGACACTGGAGTGTTGTTATGACTGTCTAAACCAACGTGATGCATATAAGGTCTATCTTCATAGAAGTTTGTCCTCTGATGAGTGTGACCATACATATTTAGCAGATGCTCACGAAGATGAGCGCTCCCCTCAAGATTGGAAGTCATTGTAGGATGATGGCTAAGGTAAATATTGTACTTTTTATACTTAATTACCGTAGCATAACCAATAACTTCTACATTAGGTAGAGTCTTATACAGCTCTACTCTCTTGGCAGTATCGTGATTACCGATAATAATCTTAATCTGCCCATTCAGACGCTTTAGACACTCTATACCATGCTCATTGTCGTTGAGCATTACATCGCCAAGATGATAAACGATATCATCAGGGCCAACCACAGAATTCCAATTTGCGATGATTGCTTCATCGTGGTCATGAATATTGGTGAAACCTCTTGGCCCGAATAGAAATTCTCTATCGTGACCAAAATGAGTATCTGAAGTTAGAAAAATCATTTCTCATCCCCTTTTCAAGATTTAATGGTAACAATTTCGTTGTAGTCATACTGTTCACAGTCATTCGCAGGCATGAATTGAGAATACATTCTACGAACTACGCTACGAGGTACAACCGCACGCCCAACTCGCATTTCATTTCTTTCAATGCAAGTTTCAACAGGGACAATAAAATTAACAGGGTTAATGTTAATCTCAGTGATATTTTTGATGCGGTTCAGAACCTTATTTCTGCCCCGCTCGTTAATGTGAGTAGCATCGACATAAACATCGTTGTAAAACAACAATGCTTCATTGATGTCGTGAATAAACTTCTCAAAGACTTCATCTTCGTGAGCGAAGTAGTCTTCATCTTCTCTCACCATAGCAAAACGAATTTCATCACGAGAAATCTGCTTGCCGCCATTCAAAACGATTTGCTGCTGAACCCAAGTAGATTTACCACTACCGGGAATTCCGCACAAAAGCCAGAGATTCTTCTGCTTCATCAACATACACCCCATTTCTAAAGTTTTCTAAAAAAGTCTCAACATCTTCAAGAGTTTTACACTCAATATGATTGACTTCTTCTTTACAGTGATAACAATAAAGTTTCTTTCGATGATATCGTTCATGCTGATGTCCTTGCTTTCGCATCAGCGGAATTCCTTGATTACCGCACTTCATACAGTAAAAAGAATGTGTATCCATCGCTTTTCCCTTTGCCATTATATCACCTTAATCCCTTTTCACAGTCGTAGGAGTAGGCATAATGAAGCTGAGACACAGCTTTACGCCAAACATCTGCCAAAAAGAAAGGGAGGGAAGGTTGAAAATATCAACCATAAGCCAGTTCCAGAGCCACAAACTAATTAGCATAGATACGAACCAGAAGGCGATATAAAGAACGATTAGAGTAAAACAGCCAATGTCTTCATACCTATCAAACATAACAATCAAATCCTTTCTTTACCTTATATATATATTATATAATATTTTTTTATAAAAATCAATATATAATTATAAAGCCGAGTCGTCAAACTCTCCGAAGATTTCTTCGTCAAAAGTATCCAAATTGAATAAAACTGTTACATTCGTCCAAACTGAGCCATTATCAAGGCAAACCTTTCTTTCATCGCAGTACCAAAATGCACCAACTTCCCACTCTAAATCAAAAGGCTTTCCAACCATTTTTGCAAACTGTTTTAAGTCTCTGTGAAGCAGTGGAGATGGTGTGTGTCCGTGAACAATTAAATCATACTTTTCAGATGTAAAGTACCAAAAATGGTCTCTATCCCAAAGCATTTCTTCATCACTTGCATTTTCATCTGCCCCAGAGTGATTTAAAAAAATTTTAACACCTGAACTATTCTCATAATCTGAACAGAGAGGCAAATCTCTTAATCTGCGATACCATTCAAATCTATCCTCTGGAGACTCAGCAAGCCAGCCTTTGAAAGTACCTTCACCACCATTGCGTCTTAGCATATTAAAATTTGCCCCATATGGGTGACTAGGGTTTCGAATTGCATGCTGCATTGCATTAACAAGCATATCTTCGTGATTACCCTTTAAGTAGATGAATTGAGGGTCGTTGTATACCGCCTTGATAGTCTCCCAAGGTTCCGGTCCACGGTCGCCGCAATCACCTAATACATACACAATGTCTGTTGGAGAAATATAATCTTTAACAGATTTATATAAATCCAACTTACCGTGTAAATCTGATATTGCAAATACACTCATTACATATCACTATCCTTTCTCAAAAATTTTTCCATCTTTTTCTTACGAGTGTCTACTCTTGCTGGTTTTCTTTTTTTATCTCCCTTATAAGAATGGCAAGTCTGACATAACCCGTAAAACTCAGCCTTTTTCCCTAAATCGCACTCTCCTTTGCATTTATAATGTATGCAAGGAATTTCTCTTGTTTTAGCCATTTATTTCTCCTTTATCTTTAACCTTATATATATATTATATAATATTTTTTTATAAAAATCAATAAAGGACTTTGGGTTTAATTCCAAAGTCCTTTATAAATTAAAACATTTCTTTCAAAACAGCGTTGACAGTCTTCATATCCACATTGCCAAGAGCCTTCATCGCAGGCATTACAATCTTAGTAATCGAGCCACGGTTAGCCGCAGTGAACTCATATTCACCATTTACGGTGTCCATAATCATCTGCTTAATCTGCTCTTTATTCTCAATCATCTGAGGCGCATATTCGTTAACAATCTTGAAGATTGCCTGATACTCAGCCAACTTATCAGGACGAGATTCTGGACAAGTATCGATTTGCTCTTGGACAGTCTTCTTTTCCTTTAGGATAGCTGCACGGACCATCTCTTCTGTGACATTGTCCTTATCTCTGGCTTCGATAGCAGCCTTCTTTGCGTTGTCAATGAAAGTTGCCAAAACCTGCTTACGAGTCTTGTCGCCGTTAATCATTGCCAACTTCATATCTTTATGCAGTTTTTCAATTTTCACTTTCTATTCTCCTCCCTTACTTTCATTAAAATCTTGCCAAGGTTGTTTTGACCTCGACCATCGCACATACCCCAAAAGGTATCTTTCCACCAGTTGCCCTCAATTAAGAGTTCCAGACCGGTTTTATCTAAAGCTTTCCGCAATTCGGGAATTTGGAATTTCTTTCTAACGCATTCAAGCATTACATCAATTTTAATATCTTCCCAGTCGGGTCTCAGTTCAACACTTCGACCTGCGCGCTTTGCTTGACCAGGAGTGGGCAATGCCGCAATCTCCTTTCTCCTGGTCATATTAAGAGTTTTTGCTGCTTGAAATGCGTGTTCTACTGTGGGGAATACGATTCCTTCAAATTCGATTTCGCTTGCGGCGAAGTTACTGAGGAACGCGTATTCGCCCTGAAACGAATCAATCATTATGATAACTCCCTAAAACAATATTTTTCTCCACAAGAGCACTTTATCGTTCCAATAGTGCCAATCGAAGTAGGAACAAACTCATAGGTATACCCACCTCCAATAGCACCTCGATATGAATTGCCATTGTGGAAATTCTTTTCGTGTTCTTTTTGCCATGCTCTAATTGCATCAGCTTCCTCTTGGTTTATGCCAAAACCTCGATGCAATTCTTCTTGAGCATTATTTGCAACCTCTTTCCAATGCTGCAACTCTTCATCTCTCCACTTTTCGTCACGCAAAGCTTCAAGAGCGTCGCACAGTCCCTTATTGGCTCGTTCAACAGATAAAATATGCTGACGGATAGATTCAAAACTTTCCTCAAGAGGGACTACGCTAACAAATTTTTCACCAGAAATTAGGTGATAACTTCTTTCGGCTTCTGGGCCGAAATCAAAATGCGAACTCATCGTAATGTCTATGGTATGCACATCTGCCATAGAAAGGTGCGGCAGGCATACTCTTCATCTTATGAACATTACGCTCGTGACGCTGCATAATATTCTTAAAAGTTTCATATTCGGGCATAATATCTTCTCTGAGATAAAGGTCAAGCTCTTTATAGGTAAAACCAAGCTTCTCTTCATCAGTCTTTCCACTCATTCCATCATCGGGCACCTTATAGAGCAGTTCCTGTGGAACGCCAAGAACCTTACCAATAGCGAGGACTTCATCAACGGTATAGTTCTGAAGAGGAGCAAAATCACCTGCGCCATCACCGAATTTAGTAGAATATCCTACAAAATCCTCAGAAAAATTACAAGTATTGGCTACTCGTCCACCAACACAAGCGGCAACACCATATAGAGTTGTCATTCTTAGACGAGCCGGCATATTGGTGAGAACTGCATCACGAGCCTTGTCATCACAGCCATAGTAGTTATCCATAACTTCTTCAAACAGTTTTTCAAAGGCTCCACCGATATTTACTTCCAGAGATTCTCCACAGTACAGTTCGCAAGCTTTGTTTGCGAAGTCAATGTCAACCTGGGTGCCGCAGGGCATCCTAACTCCGACTACGCGCTCCTTACCAAGGGCTTCCGCACACAGCGCTGCGCATACAGTACTGTCCTTGCCGCCACTCATGCCAATTACAGCCTTAGAGTTAGGACCATTCTCCACGAAGTAATTTTTAATCCATTTAACAAGTTCTTCAGCAACTTCAGCAGCCTTAAACTCATATTTATTACTATAAGCCATTACTTATTTTCCTCCTCCAATTCGTAAATATATACTATAAAGTCCTTTCCAAGGACTTCCTCAATCATTTTTTCAATAATATTCCAATTTGCGCCGCCCAGGCCGCAACCAATATTCTTTGGGAAACCGATACGAGAGTCCTTTTGGAGGGCATTTTTTAATCGGTTTAAACATTCCCAAAAAGCATCATATGAAGTATATCTACATCCATCGTAGCCATAATTAAATTGTGAGAAGAAATTAACTACACAAGGATGCTGTAATGTTTCATAATAATTCTCATAAACAGCGCAAATTTGAATATCTCCCAAAAGTCCCATCTGTAAACCTTCATCTTTTGCAGATTGAACTTTTGTCATATAATTTTCATATACAATTGGATATTTGGCTCTTATGCTCTTGGCTATGCCGGACCCCATACGACCTTGGCAATTTACTTGATGAACAGCATATGTAATCTTGCCGTCATCAAGCGCTTTGAGTAAATCACCTTTGCAATTAATTACCGCCATTAACTCTCTCTCTGATTTCTGCAAAAGTAGAGAAGTTCAACAGAGCGCCATCGCGGTACATAGTCTTGAGAGCAGTCTGCTCTTCAGTAACGGGGTCCATGAAACCATCAAGCACATCGAAAAATCCGTCTTCTCTCTCTACAACCTGGCAGCAGCCCTTATGAGACTTCTTAAGGTGAGAAGTGTCAGTCTTAGGGTCTTTATAGATGGGGAAGATTTTCTTAGAAGTTCTTCCATAAGTTGCCTTCATCGCAATACCCCAAGTGTCACGAGTAAGAGCAATAAATCTACCACTCTTCTCAAAGAAACCATGAAAACAGAAAGCACCAACACCAAAGACGATGTTATTAGCTGCAAATCCCTGACTATCAAGGATATTGTAAATCTCAGTTACCTTAGCAATAGAACAACCATCACCATAGATAATGCCAATATGAGGGTCAAGAACCTTGTAACCCTTATCATTTACAGTGCCGCCAAAAGTATCCCAAAGCTTATTGACAGTACGAACTGCAATATCAACCATATCGCCAGAGTCGGGACGCACAAGCAGCTTGCCATTGTGAGCCATAATCTCTTCTTTGCACGCAGGAAGAATATTGTCAATCATATTCCAGTAGTCGTAGGTATCAGATACCATACTGAAAGAAGTATTGGGATAAAGCTCTGTGAGCATTCTCTTAACGAAGGTAATTTCATCACCATCAAGAGCAAAGTTAGCACCCATTACAGAATGTTCGGTAGAAACCGCGCCGATGCCAATCTTATTAGCAGCTACATCAGCGTCATAATATTTATCGAGGTAAGCCAGTGCGGGAATGGTACTGGTCTTGTCGAAGCTCATAAGCCACGCCGCAGAGGTACGAATACCGTCCTCAAGGCAAGACATACCACGCATACCAAAGTCTGCCATAGCCATAGCAGAACTCATTCCGCAAACAGTCTTATCGTAGTAATAATTTGCAATCTTACGATACTCATGTCCGATAGTGGCATAACCGCAAGGCGCCCAAAGCTCGGTCTGGAGCAAGCACTCAAGCCACTGTACCAGCCACGCGAACCCGTCAACTGTATTGGTCATTTCAATACAGGGAACGCCCATATTGACAACAGTGCCTTCTGGCAGCGCACGAATCTCAAGAGGAAGATAGCCAAGCTTGTGCAAATCCACAATCTTACCAATATCAAATGCTTCCGGAGTGAGTTGAACATTCATATAACGCTCATATTCAATCAATACATCATTGAGACTTTTGGAGAAGAAGTTATCTTCAAACTCCTTATTCAGAGCAATCAAAAAAGGCTGAATGCCTGCAAAAACCATATTAGGATAGTCCTCAGACATAGCCTTTCTCGGAGTCCAATAGGACACAAGTTTCTGCAGGTCAGCGGGATACATTCTATCATGGCACTGCTTATAAGTATCGCTCAGAAGCAAAGAGCAAACATTCAAATTTTCCATAATTAAATATCACCTTTCTTTCCTTTTCTATATATATAATAACATATTTTTTAATAAAAATCAAGAAAGCCCTTATTGGCTAAGGGCTTTCTTTATATGTTTATACATCCTTTAAATAAGACTCGCAGCTTTCTTCGTCATATGCGATAGTGAGGTTTGTAGCATCTAAATAGCCGCCATCATAGTAAAGAATATCTTCAACAATAATTACATTATCGTAGAATTCATCAGGTCTGTCTCCATCTGTGAGACACGCGTCTAAGAATCGCTCTGCGGCTTCCCGAGTATCAAACTCAATAGCTGCGCCATCCCAGCAAAGAGGTTCGTGGTTATCATTATAAATATGCCACTTCATATTTCTTACCATAATAGACCTCCTTACTCGATAACCGTAATTTTTTTATCATTAATATGCTTATCAAACAGTGGATGAACAGTGAAGATTTGCTTAATAAGGTCACTCTTATACATATCTCCCTCAAACACAGATTTCTCACAGTGAGAGATATAGAGATAGATATTCTTTGCGCCAGCCTCCTTGAGAGCCTTAGCAGAGTGATAGAAAGTACCACCCTTAGAACAAATATCATCAACGATAAGAATGTTTTTACCCTTTACAAGGTCTTCATTGACAATGCTCAGACCCTGAATCTGACCAGTCTTCCAGTCTCTCTTCTTGATGCCAAAGGCATAATTATGCTGGAAGATAGAACTGTATCTCTTCATAGCTCCCTCGTCGGGATAGAAGAAAGTCAAATCATCCATTGCCTTTGTATAAGCCTCATGGCTTACATCATTCTCTTCAAGAAAAGCGATATGATGAGTTACATCAAAGATTTGAGACTCCGGCCAGCAAACCTTAACATTATCAATTAGAGCAAGAGACACATTGCTATGAGGGTCAAAAACCGAAACCTTGGAAAACTTGAGACTGTTAATGGTTTTTGCGAAATATTTGAGAGTAAAGACATCATCGTCGTCTTTAACTCTATCCATTCTTGCATGAGGAATATAGGGCATAACCAGCTCTACATTATCATTTTCATACTTCATGCGGAGACAAATTAAAGTGAACAGTTCACTGTCATTCTCATAATGCCAATGAATAGTGTCAATATGCGCAGGATATGCATTTCCATTAAGGTTCAGCGTTCCATCGGGAAAATGCTTCTGTTCAATATCGTATCCTCTGCCATTGTAGAAAATCTCAATCATTGATTAGTCTCTCCTTACTTCAATCTGGCACATCTCCATAACCTTAAGTGCGGCCTCGTGGGTCTCAGGAGTGACGCCCGCACAAGCCTTTGCATCAACGATAACATTTGCGTCCTCAAGTTCCTTTGTGCCCTTAATAATAAGAGCATTAGAAACTACGCAAATATCAGTGCAGAAACCGCAGATTTCAATTTCCTCAACCTCTTCAGTTTCATCAATCTGCTTCACATAGTCGTAAATATCGAGACCAATATCAGTCTTGCCGAAACGAGGCTTATTGATATGATATGCACCGATTACATCAACATCCTCGTGAACATTCCAGCCCTGAGCCTGATAGATACAATGCTCTACTGGAAGATGCTTGCCCTCATTAGAGGTCATATAACTATCCTTGAAATGAGTATCGCGCGTAAAGATAATTGCGGTGCCCTCTTCAAGAGCCTTGGTCACCTTGTCGCCAATATATGGGAGAGCTGCCTGCGCTTCTGGAGTACCAAGGCAACCATCAATGAAATCGTGCTGAGCATCGATAATAAGTAAAACTTTCATAGAATAAATCCTCCGTTTCAAATTTTCCTTTTCTTTTACTTTCTGTATTTATTATATCATAATTTTTATTAAAAATCAATAGAAATTATAGAAAACCAAGCATATGAAAATTTTGGTGCAAAATTTTGAAACGCCTTTTTTATTTTGGGTTTACGGTTCTCTTGGTCGGGTCCGGCGCAAGCAGGCTATGTGATTTTTTAATGAAAAAAAAGATAGGAGAAATCTCTCCTATCTTTTTATATCTTAGCCATTATCTTCTTCAAGACCCTGTGCCTCTTCCATGTCAGGTGCCTCAGCATCCGCCTTAGCGATACCTTCCAAGCACTTGAAATAGAAGTTCTTATGCTTATATGCGCAGAACTTAGGACGGTTTACAATTCTGCAAACAACACCTTCGCGCACATGAGTCTTACCAACAGGGTCAGGTCCATCGTAAAACTGCTCGGCAACATCTTTGATAAAAGAGCCAGGAGTCTCCCACATATCACGAGGTAGCGCCTCATCGTTTTCAATTTCGGGAATAATTCCTCTCCAAAAGACAGGCACAGTCTTTACACCCATCTGCTCGCAACGATAACGCATAAAATCAGGAGTATACTCAACCACATCGCCATCCTCATTAGTCATAGTCATACGATATACATAGATATCGCTCTGACCAACAACCTTTTGATTACGACCATCAGTATCATCGCATACCAATACGGTAGGACTACAACCATAAGAGAAGACAGTAGTCTCACCATACTGCTTGATAAACTCCTTATCAGCAGTTCTCTTATTAGGAACGCTGGACATAATAGGTGTTCCATCGGTAGTGAAACCAACTACCTCGTAGTATACAGTTTCACCCTTATGCAGCTTACCCTCAAACATTTTATGATGCTGCTCACGGAATTCATTAGAACCATAGAAACCGCCATCATAGGTGTCAAGAACAACTCTACGAGTACCAGTTACATAGTCCCAATCATAGACAGGAGTTGCGCCATGCATTGCGATATCAACGCACTTGCGAGCAAAAGCGCTCAGATTAGGAGAAGCAGCATATTTATTAACGATGCCCTGGAAGAACTTATTCTTTACCTTCCAACCCTTAAAGACAGGTAAATAACCAGTTCTCTGAGAAGTACCGTGCATCTTTAGGGTAATTTCAACCTCATCGCCAGGCTTAAACGCGCCTAGGTTATAAGCCAACTGCTCAGTGTCAGCGTGCTCTGCGAACAGAGGTGCAGTAGGAACCTTCTTCTTGCGAGTTCTGTTGCCGGTAGAAGGCTTACCAACTCTCTTCTGAGTACGAGGAATATATTTGGTGCAAATCTCGTGACCATTTACAGTAGTGATTGTATCACCAATATTTAGGTCATCAAGATTAACCCCAGTGTACGCAACACAAGAAAGAGGTAGGAACAAACCATCGCTCTTCTCTCCACGAAGCTTAACCGCAGTTACATTTCTCTTATCGGGGTCCATATAACCGCCGATGTTATTGCCATTTTCATCCTTCTTACGAAGCAGGTTATTCTGTTCCGCAAACTCAACAGACAGCTGACCATCTGTTGGAAAATAGATACCAATTTCACCCTCTGCGTAATCAAGATTTACGCAAACAGTGTTTCCGAAGCAATCCCCTAACAGAAGTCTATCTGCATTAGGATGCTTGCGAACATTCTTCAAAGTAGTAACATAAGCTACATAGGACATAATTTACACCTCTTCCTTTACATCAGTTTCAATAGTAATGCCAGCCTGCTGCGCAATACCTTCAGTAATAATTCTCCAATTCATAGAGAAGTAAGGCTTTCCGCCAGTGTAGGCTTTGCGAATATTCTTTTTCAAAGTTTCAATGCTAATTTCAGCTCTACGCTCTTCGGGGAACTTATGAGTATGAATCCACTCAGCAGCTTCCTCAATAGTGGGCCAGTGCAGTATAGCACGCTTTTTCTTATCAACAACGCAAATAGTTCCAACAGGAAGACCCATCTTATTCCATTTCACAACAGGAGCAGTAGAAGCAAAAGCCGCAGGATTAATTTCAAAAACCAGATGTTCTCTCATATAAGACTTCAATTCATTAGGAGTTCTGCTATTTTCCTCTTGCCAAATATTGTAAAGCATCATTGCGTCATCAAGGGCATTATGATTCTGAACAGCTTCCTCGTTGAAAGCCTTATAAATTTTTAACTGCGCGATAGGATAATTTACTCCGGCCTTTTTGCAGAAAAACTTTCCATAATCATGGATACTACCACTCAAATAGCCAAGAGCCAGACGAGCCTTCATAGAGTTCGTTCTCTTAAAAGTACTACGAACAAAATCAACATCAGCATTACCCCACGTCCAGAAATCGGGAATTTCATCGCCGTTTCCAAATACCCAATCATAGAAGTTGTCAAATACGCTTTCTGGAGACATAGCTTCTTTGAGCATCTCACCTGTGATACCGGTAAGGTTAGTAATAAAAGGAGTAATTTTCCCCTCTACTGGAGCAACCAGAGAATAAAAAGTCTCTCCATCCTCTCTAACACAACCCACAGAAATAATCTCATTAGAAAACTGAGTTGCTTCAAAATCAATAAAATACTTCATATATATCAGCCCTTCCAAAAATTATATCTTTCTTAACCTTATATATATATTATAATATAATTTTTAAGAAAAATCAATAGGGAAGAAACTTGGTGCAAAATTTCTTCCCTATTTTTTAATCCATATAATAGTTTGGGGACTTTGCGAGCCACCATTCTACTTCAATGGTTTTCTTGCCATACCAACGATGCCAAATAGTCTGCATATCTTCAATATCGTTAAAATATTGCTCAATACGCGGACGCTCTAAACGGTCTTGATGATAGTGACCAAAGCACCAGATTTTCCAATCGACGGTCGTCTTAATTTTTTCAAGCCAATTTTCCATACGCTTGCTAACCTTTGACTGGTCTATAAACGAAAGAAATAAATCAACTGGCTCTACAGATATAGGTGCTGTATGTGAGAAAATAAAATCTACTTCTTTGTCTTTGATTTTCTCGAAAATTTCATTCTGCTCTTCTTCGGTCAATTCCTCATGCGGGAACCAGCCTGCGCGCCGCATTATCTTCTCTTCTGGAGCATCAATAGTCAAACCAGCGCGTTCTAAACGATACCATTTATCCACAGAATATGCTCCCCCAAGAACAAGAACATCAAACTCATTTAGTTTGTAAATTTCTCCGTTCTTAAAGTAGCGAATGTGTGGGAAGGCGGGCTCTACATAGCAGAAACCGCAAGCATCTTCGTCGTAAACGAGTTCAATATCTTCCAATAGCTCTGGACGCTGTTCATGGTTACCTTGAACAAGATAGAAACTGAAACCCGTTGCTTCCAGCTCCATTTTCTTTTTGGCATCGGTTTTATTCAAATAAAAATTTAATCCGGCATCCCCAAGAATGACAATGGCCGTTTCTGCAGCTACATATTCATCTGTGGAGATTTTGTCTACCCAGTCAAAATTACCATGACAATCGCCACGAACTAACCAACTTGTAATAGCCATTGTTATTCCTCCTTACTCAAAATTTGTAAAATAATCGCACATAGCAGTCCACATAATGTTTCTCTGTGCCTCGTCTAGCAGAAACTCTACCTGCGGGTCCGCTGTAGGCTCGTGCGTTGCGCAGAATTCTTGCTCCATGGCAAGCACATGGTCAATAGAAGTCTTAGCCATTTCTCTTGCTTTCTCAAGGTCATACAGACCTCTCTTTACATCTACCAGCCAGTCGGCTTGACGAGAATGTAGGCACTGCTCATAAGGCTCTCCGTCAATGTATCTCTCAAGATACTCCTCGACTCGGAACAGATGATGTAGCTGCTTAGGGTCATAACCCCACTTCGCAAGCACCTCAACTTTAGAAGGATACTCGTGCTCCATTGCGTGAAACTTCTCCATCGCAATGCCCTTCATAGTCTTAACTGCGCCATAAGGATTGTAATGAGCGATTAATTCATTGTTCTTAACAAGAGTATCCCAATGAGTTGCATATTTAGGATTTACAATTTTATAAGGGGTGAACAGAATTTCAACGAAATTCAAATTCTGCTTACGAAAAGTTTGCAACATTAAACGCAAATCCTTAAAGTCGATATGTTCATCGTTCGCGCAAACATGGGTAGTGCTATGAGGCTTTCTATTGAAGCAGATTTCCTCAAAAGTAGGCAGCACAATTAGTTTAGTATCAATATCAGAGCCTTCATAATCCAAACCATAGTTCGGAGAACCCTGCGCGAAGATACCTACAATTCTATCTTCTGGAAAATATTTTAGAGCTTCATCGTAATGCTCTTGGACTCTTGCCATAATCCATTCATCGCTATGAAAGTTAGCCATTATCTTTTACCTCCCTCCAAACAGTGTATTCTACATCATATGGGTCGCCGCATCCATCGACTTCCCAATCATCAATAATAAGTTCTAAATCAAGGTCAAGTTCTTGAATGGCTTTAGCAGGGTCTTTCTGAAATAGTTTTAACTCTTCATCAGTTAACTCCACAGTGCCTTCAAGATGACCATATCTTAAATGTCCGATTACATAATCGACAGGGGCAGTAATAGATACCTTATTCATTTAACTACCTCCCAACCGTTTTTAATTATAATATTCAACATATTTTGACGCCCTACTGGATTTGCGGTGTGGATACCATATGTACCATCAGAGCCATAGCCAGTCTCTTCAAGCCAGTCAATAAGCTTAATTGCGTCGCCGCCATCCTTAGCGTAGTCACCAAGGTCGTGGTCGAGGTCAATATAAAACTTGTAACTCCATAGAGTTTCATCGGGGAAATCCCACTCGTCCAAGGCATTCTCCTTAGCCTCAATGAACTCAACGATTGCGCGTTTGGCTTCGTTCACGCTGTGGCACCAAAGAAATCCAATAGGAGCAGGTCTAATATCATCTAACCAAATATTATACATCATTCATCAATCCTCCTTATATTCTCAGACAAATTGCAATAAGAATAAAGCTGTTAATAAAGAGTATCCCGGCGATTGAGCGAAGGATTAGATAAGTTGCTCTTGGAACATCTTTATTTAGAGAGTATTCTTTCATAGATTGATATAGGTCTGAAATTATGCTAATCACCAGTAAATCTCCTTTCTTTATCTTATATAAATATTATATCATATTTTTTATATAAAATCAATAAAAAATAAAAATCCCCTTGAGATTTCTCTCAAGGGGACTGTATTATGTATTACTTGTTATCAACAATAACAGCGATTAGAGGTACATTATCATATTTTACTACAAGCAATTTATTGGTTGTCTTATCAACACCCTCAATAGCTTCAGTATCTACATCTTCAATAAATTCGTTAGCGTAAATTCTTCCATCGGAAGTATATTTATAAACTCCATAGTTGCCATCTGGCATTGTTACACGAGCATCTCTATCCTTAAATTCAATATTAATGCCACGAATATCAACGACAGTTCCTTTATAGAGGAAGAAACCATCATCATGACCTGCAACATATGTATCCAGAGCTACATCAGAATTAGTGTCAATTTTATCTTCTGCTGTTCCAATAATCACTTCATCAGTAATATTGCAAATAACATTCATTCCGATAGCTTCATTGCCAACAAGAGTATACTGAACAAGGTCACCCTTCTTAACCTTTACATCAAACTCATTAGAATCGTACATAAATTCTACGGCTTCGCCATCAACATAACCTTCAACAATAATCATATCATTGATAGCGTAACCAATAGATTTAACTAACATTACAGGAGAAGCGGGGTCAACAGTTGCTGTAATATTCTGTCCAAGAGCAACGATTAAATCATTTGTGGATGCGTCATAAATAACAGTTGTAATAGTATAATTTTCTGTTGCGCGTAGAGCAGAAGATGTAATTACATCTACTTCATCATTATCAGCGCTGAAAATCATAGTATCCTTAGACACATAGTAAGAACCAAGTCTTCCATCTGCCTTGTAAGTTAAATCAGCGCCAACATTCTTTACAACAAAGCTATCATCAACATATTCAGAGATTGCTTCAGTTGTGGAATAAATAGCGGTAACTTCGTTACGAGCATTTAGCTTATATGCAACTAACTTATTGTTAAAATTTTTGCCAATATTTGAGTCAAAGACAGTTTCAATCTTTGCGGCATCAGCTGTTTCAACTCTTACACGAGATGCAAAATCAAAGATTTCTTCCTTGCCGTCAAGAGTTACAAGCTTAATTACATATTCGTCATCTAAGCCAGCGTACTTATGAGTGCCAACTACATAACCCCATTTTACAGAGGTCTGAGTAGCAGTTTTATCAATAGCCAAAATGTTGCCAGCCATATCAATGGTGAATACGCCAGTATCGCCAAGTCTTACAGTTGTCAAAGCGGTATAAGGCTCGTCATCAATGTAGTAGTAGTTAGCATCCTTAGCCTCAACAGTACCGGTTACAGTATCATTTGTTACAATGATGTCATAGTGATAGTTACCATTGATATTAGAAGTCTTAACATTTACAACATCGCCAACTTCAATGTCAGCCAAATCCATATTCATAACATAACTTACATCTTCGCCAAGGACAAGCTTGTTAGAATTATAAGTATGTCCAGCAGTTCGGTCAACTACAATAGTGTTAGTTCTGATGTTAACAGAAGACACTACGAAAGACTCAATAACTTCAATAACAACAGTTTCATACTTGCCATTATTATCTGCGTCAATGAAGGTCATAGTAGAATAATCCTTTGCGTTGGCACCGAAATAATCATCCAACTTAATGGTATTATCACTACCATTATTCAAATATACATTTGGCTTAGTATCTAAAGTAATAGAGCTGATGCGCTTATCATCAATATTCTTGTAATAAGAAACTTTATTATCAGAAATTGAGTTAATTTGCTTATTTGTCAACACGATAGAATTGATAGAGTCGTCAACAATTGCGGAAACAATAACAGGCTTGCGACCGCTCATATCAAGATACAAAGTGCAAGACAAATTCTTATAAGGAGCTAAATCAATTGCAGTATCAAAGGTTTTATCGCCACAGACAATTTCCTTATAAGAAGGGTCTGCCTTAGAAACAGTAATATCAGCTTCCTTATCTGCGAAATCAACAACCTTTACAATACCTTCAATCTTAGCAATATCCAGATTGTTGCTTAAAAGAGTTTTATTTTCAATAACCTTATAGTAAGCATAGCTACCAAAGCCAATCTGCTCCATCATATCAACATCAAGTGCGTTGTATACCATAGCAGCAACTGCTCCACGAGGAGCTGGCTTACCAATCATCATAGGTACATGGTTAGTGATATCAAGCTGAGCTGCAACATTTAAATAACCCTGATACCAACCACCTTTTTCATTAGCCATTGGAGTATAGCCAAGAGTAGATACGATGATTTTTGCAACCTGCTCATATGTTACGGGGTCTTCAGGACCATAATAACCTCCGCCGTAACCAGCGACGATTCCAAGTCCATTAATCATTCCGATATAGCCAGATGCCCAATGTTCCTTTGGTACATCCTTGAACACAGTTGTAGTTTGAGCGATTTTACCATAACCTAAAGCATTGCAAATAACCGTTGCCATTTGTGCTCTGGTAATAGTATCATCTGGCTTAAAACTACCATCAACAAAACCATGAAGAATATCCAGGTCTGTTAAAGCGGTGATTGCTTCGGAAGTATATGTTCCATCCTCTACATCAGAGTAAGCAAAGGTTGGAACAGTCAATGTTCCAATCACCATAATTAGCGCCAATAGCAAAGACATTAACTTCTTCATTATTTTCCTCCTAATTATTTTTATCAAATTTTTCAGTCTACCTAATAATAATACTAAAAATTTTTAAGTTTGTCAAATTTTTCTTTTTTCTTTTTAAGCCTTTTCTGTTTTCTTTCGGTTGCTCCATCAATAGTTACTCTATGGATAGAAGGAACCTTGGCAAGCACACCAGATTTGACGAACTGGTTAAAGTTAATTGGAGTATATCCAATCATATCAGAGCAGACATTGAGATGCTTGCCATCTTGAATCACTGAAGAGTGGTTGTGTCCATGAATGTTGAATGCGAAGTCCAGCATGATTGGCTCGTGAGATAAAACCAATCTATCTGCGATGAACACGGGTCCTGCGTAGATTTCATCAAAAACTTCTGCATACTTGGTATGTCCAACATCGTGGTTGCCGCAAACAAGAACTTTATAGCCTCTCAGCTTTTTCGCATATTCAATATCTCCAATATCGCCAAGGATAATTAAAGTATCTTTGCGGCCTACTTTTGCGTTAATCATTTTAACCTGCTCTTCTGCGGTTGGGCGGCCTTTAACGCCAGTCGCAAGCTCTTTATCTCCAAAATGAGGGTCTGAATAAATCCAAATAGTACCTACCTCAGACCACTTTTGGAAAGGCTTATACAGTGCTTCAATCATTTTTACCAACTCCTTTACTTATCTTCATCCTCAGACTTCCTTTCAAAAACTTTCATAATACACTTAAAACCATCAATTCGTCCCCAGTTATAACCATATCTACTTAAAATTTTGTAATATGCGTTTCTACGGCGAGTATCTGTCCAAGTGCAGAAAATAATATTGTTATAATCAGAATATGATTCAAGGACTTTTGCTTCAAGCATCTTAAAGGCTTTTAAACCCTTAACTACAGTCTCAATTGGGGCTTTTCCCGTCATGCGGACCGCAGCTTCGTCTGCCGCAGCGTGCTTCCTCTTGGAAAAAACACTCAATGCAATATTCCAATGTATAGTCGAATCTGTCCAAGTATACATTGACAATTCAAGATGAAGGGTTTGGCCATTTGATAACTTTTCTCGGATATAAAAGCGGTCACCGCCTCTGATATCATCAATTATCTCCATAACCAAACCCCCTTATTACTTACAATAAATTGAAAAATCTTCTTCTTTACCAATACTCTCAGGTCCGTACACGCGATATATAATAACATCCCCGCCGCAACTTACAATATATTCTGTAAATTCATGAGTAGTATATAATTCGATGACTCTATCAAAATCAACATTCTCATCTAAGAATTTAAACCTTGTCATTACTTCAAATTCTCCTCAAAGGCATTGATTTCATCGAAATACAGAATTGCATTATTAACATAACTTCGGCCTTCGCCTTTAATAATAGGCATATTATTATCAATTATCCAACGAGACCGAAGTGCGATTCCATCGTTATCACAAGGTACTTCAACTACTTTTCTGATACAAGCAGCCCCACGCTTACAATCAACAGGATAACTATTCCAATTAATTCCTTTTTCAAGGAATAGCTTATCTTGTAGCATATTACAGGTTCGGCCCTGCAATTCTTTATGAGGGAAATTCGCTTGTGCAACCATTTGGATAGAATTTCGAGTTGCATCCAACTGACGCCAATAAATCAAATTGGCAACTTCTTCTTTTGGAATATTGAAGCAACGAGCATCAAACATTGCTCCTTTATTGATTGCTTTAGAATAAATCCCAGCTAGCTTCCATTCTGGTGTATTTATTACTTCTGTATCATTAGTACCGCCTTCATACCATTCCAATCCAAAAGTTTCAACGCCCCACTTATCTACTTCTTGAGCGAAATATTTATTAAAAGCCATAGTTGCCATTGAAGCTGCAACACTACAAACTTTTTGGACTTGATAACCAAACCAACAGTCTGTATCAATGGTCTGATAATCAATTAAGATTAAAGTAATTTCATCGCTTTGTGTATAACCAAATACACAGCCTTGAATATTTTGACAGAGATATTGCATAGTCTTCTGCATAGAAGTCATTAAAACTCTATCAAAAGGTTTCTTAAAACCTTTAGTGAAAGTATGAAAGGCTTTTCCGTCAATACGAATAGCCACAGGCACTCCAGGAGTCAGATAGCTTCGTGCTCTCATTTCATACTTTTCCTTCATTCTTACGCCAAGAGCGTCATTTACAGGCATTGTCCTTTCTCCTTTTCTTTATTTCTCATAAAATTTCTTACTTCAGAGTTCCAAGCATATCCTGCCTCATCCTCCGCTTCAGAGCTGAGATATGACATACCCCTAACTTCAAAATGCTTTTTAAACAAACTTCGACATGAAATTGTGCAAATTGCATTATATGTGTTATTAGTTGTCTTTACCTTTGGATATTTTCCACAGATGGGACAAGGTAGAAATATCATATTTTCAACTCCTTTAACTTTCTATAATAATTATATCATAATTTTTAGAAAAAATCAATAAAAAGATTAGTGAGAGGGAATAAAATCCCCTCCCACTAATTTAATTAACTCTTTGCGCGCTTAGTGATTTCATTGTTAAGCATAGGCTTTACAACTTCCTCAAGAGTAGTGCCACGCATCAAAGTATTGACAAAGTCGGCGACGCTTTCACCCTTAGCCAGAGCATAAGGAGCCATACCGCTTGCCACATCACGCATCAACGCTGCGTTAGCATCAGTAGTCATAGCCTCAATCAGTCCAGGCTGGATAGCTTCCAGAGTCTTTACAACAGCTGCGGCATATGCCTCATTACGAGCCTTTTCAAGCTCAAACTCAGCAGTACGAAGGGCAATCATCTGGTCATTAGTTGCCTGATTACGAGCAAGCTCAGCAGCGTGCAACTTCTCAATCAGCGGCTGCAGGTCATTTTCAGCCTGCTTAGCAGCCAAAGTCTCAGCCTCAGTCTTACGATTTACCTCTGCCTGAATAGTCAGCTTCTGAATTGCCTCTTCTCTCTGAAGAGCCATTTTGTTCATCAGCACCTGAGAACGAACCTTCTGCTCTTCCTTCTCCGCATCAGCCAGCTTCTTAGCCACTTCGATACGACGAGCCGCATCAGCCAATTCAAGGCTTTTGCTTACATTCTCAAACTGACGAGCTTCCAGTAAGTCAGCAATCTCTTCGGCAACAGAAATAGAAAGCACTTCACAATCGCTAATGTACATTCCATTTTCAGAGAAGTAGCGACCCGGAACTTTGCGGACTTCACAATCCTCAGAACATTCTGCGTTCGGATTATAATCGATAGCTACATTGCGGATGATGGAAGAATAATTCTGATAGAACTCTTCGATGGTGTACTTCTTAGCTTCTCTCTTGGCAATAGAGCGGATTCTATCGCACATAAACTTAACATAGTTATCCACATTGAACCATTTATCCTTTGCGTCTGTATCAAAGTTTACGCAATAAGAAACCTTAATATTTGCCTGAACAAAGTCACTGGTCTCAATGGAGATGATATCAGAAACCTTGTTATTCTCATGTCTCAAGAACACAGTCTTGATAAGTTTATCAGTTGTCTTAGGCTTGCCAGTGCTCAGCTGAAGCTCTTCAAGAGTCTGGTCATAATCAAGCAGAATAGTCTGCGGGCCGCAAACAACCTTTCTCTCTCCGCTCTTGGATACAACATTTACTGCATATCCAGTCCAAACATCAACGCTTACAACGCCATCATACTTATTATCAAGAGTAATTGTACGAGGCTTAGTGTAAGAAGTGCCACGAGAAATATTTGCATTAGCTTCCAGGTTTGCCAAAGAGGTAGCGTTGGAAGTTGTGCAATAAAATGCGGTAAGTTCATCCAAGTCAACGCTCTTCAGAGACTTTTCAACCATCTTCTCAGACAAACCAATATTGTAAGCCAAAGCTTCACTATTGCCCGGATACATAAGCTCGCACTCACGAGCGCTTAGCTTGCGCTTAACGATAACCTGTGTACGAGGGTCAGCCAGGAACATAGCAGGACCCTTTACAGTAGTGATTTCACCGGTTAGACGGTTCATCACATAACGACCTTCGCCTTCTGGAATTGCAGTTGCATGATGCACAATCTTATTATCATAGCTGATAATAGCATGCTCAGGGCGAGGATAATAAATCATCTGGTCATTACCAGTGATAAACAGCTCTTCACCAATAGGATGAACAGTTCCATCTTCATCTTTATACTCGGCAATAACCTTTGCATAAATGCCGCTGATAGGAGATAGCTCAATTGCCTTGAAAATGTAACCGCCCTTTGGAGAAGTTACAAAAGTTTCAGTAGGCTCAGGGAATACAACCTTGGGGCCGTGAACATATCTCTTATTGCCATCCTCGTCTTTGAGGATACAATATTCAAGGCGCTCAAGGGTAACAGCCTCACGAACATATCCCTCATTACTGTCGTTATGAAGAGGAATAACTTCAATACCAGTAGGAGGAATATAGAAAGATACCTCAGTACCCTTAATAACCAAAATCTGACCGGTAATATAGGTATTTTCGATAGTAGTTTCATTTCCGTCGGTAGCAATTACCTTACCATCGGAAGTATTAGCACTGTCTGCATCGTAAACACGAGCCAACAGATACTGGTTTGTGCGAAGGGTATGACCCTTAACAACCTTCGCCATCTGTCCCGGATAAAGAGCAAAACTTACCGGGCCGCGAATATTAATCTTACGTCCAATCTCCTGTCCATCGGGAAGAGTATTAGAAGCACCTGCCTGCGGATGGCGGTTATCCTTCATCGGATTCTTCAAGATAACATACCAGTTCTCAGGCGCAGTTGTGAACAGGCTAATTGCAGAACTATAACCACACTGCTCAAATGCCTTTGTTCGAGAATTAAATCTTACCAACTTATCAGACTGAGAAAGGGACATCTTGGTAGGACCAACAAGGCACGAAACATGACCTTTTGTTTCATCCAATACATAAGCATATTCATTGATAGAAAGAACTAAGTCTTTCTGCATATTTTCTGCCATTTACTCAAAATCTCCTTTTCTTTATTTTCTATATATATTATATAATATTTTTTTATAAAAATCAATATAAAGATTTATTAAATATAGTTAAATGGGTATCCACTAGAGCGAGGGTCTGGCTCTGGTCTACCAGTAGAATCATCCATTATCATTTGTGTAGTAAGTGGCGTAAACAAATATTTTAAAGACGATGTAATTACACAATTATCAGCTTCTTTATTCCAAAACATACATTCTTCGCCCATACTCACTACTTCGTGAGAATATTCTCTTCTATATGAAATTAAAGGACAATATTTCATTAAACTACCTCCTTAGACAAGAAAAAAGGGAAGTTGCCTTAAAGCAACTTCCCTAATAGGTTTTAACCGATAACCTTGTAGCGGTCGCTATCCAGCTTATCCATCATCAGGTCATAGGCGCTGAGACCCTTCATAACCTGCTCAAAGATAACAGGAGACATACCGGAAACAAAGTTTACGTGACCCTCTGCACGCATAGGGATGTTGTTCTGGCGAGCCTGAACATTCCAGAAGGTCAGACCAGGCATCTTGTAACCAGCACGAGCCCACTTCTTCTCCATAGCCTCAAACAGGGTGTCATTAGGGGTTACAGAGTGACCACTATACCAGCGAGAGCTGTTAGTAGCCCCAGAAGTTACGCAGCTGTTGAACTCCATATCAGAGATGATGATGAGATTCTGAGGAATTTCGTCCTGAGTACAACCATTCTCGATAGCAGTCTTCAGCATCAGGTCAAACGCAGCCTCGACGTTGGTGCTTCCGCCCCAATCAGCCTGAGACATACGAGAAACCTTGTCGCAGAAGTCAACGCCCTCAATCTCTACAAAAGTAGGATTAGAGCTGAAGGTCATAAAGTGTCCTGCGAAAGGACCCTTCGCCTTCTCAGCGCAATACATACCCAGAGAGATAGCGACATTGATAGGTGCATCTGCGGAAGAGCCGCACATAGAGCCAGAGGTATCAACAATAGCCATACCATTGAAGGTAGCGCCATTGAAGTAGTCGGCAAGGTTATCCCAGTACTTATTGACCATCAGACGCTTAGTGTCATCCATGGGAGCCTTACGACCGTAGCCATACCAACCTCCACGCATAACATTCATTGCCTCAGCAACGCACTCGTAAGGATACAGAGTCTTTGCGTTGACGGTCTTAGTCTCATCCTTAGCGAAATCCGCATAAGTCTGTGCACCAGCCTTAGCGCGCTCGATGTCGTGCTTAGCGAATGCATTCTTATACTTCATACCAGCCTTGGAAGGAATCTTGTCGAATTCGATTTCGTCCCAGCGGTTCTCAGACATCAGCTTCTCGAGAACGTTGATGCGAGTACGCAGAACAGACAGAGTCTTACGATACTGCTTGTGGCTCATGCCAAGGTGAATACGAGTAATATTACCCAGGCGCTGAGACTCAGCAGAGCTGGTGTTCTCAGACTTCAGCCACTTAGCCAGCAAAGAAGGAGTCTTGCAGGTCACATCGAGTGCCAGCTGCTCCTTAATCAGCTGGAATGCCGCATTCTCCACAGGAGTGCCAGTGAAGACATACAGGTCATCCCAACGACCGAACTCAGGGATATACTTCAGATTACGAAGTACAGCATCAGTGTCGTGCTTAGCCAGCCACTTCATAACCACGCGGAAGAATCTACGCTCACCCTGACCACCGCGCACGTCACGGATGTAGAACAGGCACTTCAGCGCATATACAGGATTCTCCTTGTAAGCGTTGTGGAAGAGTACGATGACATCTTCGTCAGTACGAGTACGATAAGCCGCACCCATAGCGAACATATCCAGCAACTTAGAGTTGGTGGACTTATGAGTCACTGCACCGTTCTCAGTGTAAGTGAAATTAGTAGCGTTCTTCAAACCATTCATAAAAGTGTTCATAGTCAAATTCTCCTTTTCCTCTTAGCTTTTTTCAAAGCCGTATTTGAATTTTGCTCTTTCTTAACTTTCTATAAATATTATAACAAAATTTTTATAAAAAATCAAAAAAGATTTTTTTAATGACTGTTAACATCAAGATGTTTAAATCTTTCATTTAACGCTGCAATATATGGGAACTTACAAAAGGGAAGTGTTAAATAATAACCGAAGTTATGCAACCACCATTCTACATAGATAGAAGTCCAAGAGCGATTTAGAAAGTCTGGTTCTCTGCCATCAAAGGCAATTAATAAACGACTTTTCATCTCACTTGGTAACCATATATTATAACTATTTAGAATGCGAAAGTTATACATTCTTCAGTTTATTAATCTTGCGAGTCAGCTTGCGCATAACCCCGGGCGTTTTCGTCGCTTCAGGGCGTCCCGCAATCTTAGCCAAACGAGTTTCTAACATCTGAATCTGCATTTCTTTAGTCATTATACATTCTCCTTTTGGTTTTTAGTTTGCAAAGAAATAATCACAATCTGGTACAGACTTGATATACTTTAACAATTTCGCATATCTGTCCTGTTTAAACCAGTCGTTAAAGATGAAAATATAGGATACTTTGTCAATACCAAGAGCCGCAAACAAAGCCTTATATTCACTAATCTTCCAAGCGCAGTTACCAAGCTTTTCATCGGCAGAACCACTTGTCTGTTGGAATTTCTTTTCGTAAATAACGACTTCATTTGTTTCAGCTAAATAATATGCTTCATCGGGTTGAAATGCCCAAGATAAATAATCGAGAATATCAACTCCTCGTTCTTTACACCAAGAGCGTAAACGAGTTTTTGAGATATTCTCTCCGTCTTTGCGGTCTTGAGCAGCCCTAAGCTCAAACTCTAAACCAGTTGTGGTATTTCGAGAAGCATGTGTTGCCATAATATCCTCCTTTTCTATTGGTGAGGGAGGTAGGATTCGAACCTACAAGCCATAAAAGGCGCCGGATTTACTGTCCGTGTTTTATTGCTGGCGGAACCTTCATCAAGATTCTGTTTTTTGGTTCCGGTGCGTATACCATTTCGCCACTCCACTCATATATAATTCGTGCGGCGACCATCCTTCGCTCCGCCCTCGGGCACATTTAACTTTCACAGTGCCAACCATACCATTTATTGACTAATATGGCAATTAGTTTCTTGTACAAGTGGTCCCCGCACTAGGACTCGAACCCAGAACCTCGCACTAATCTGGTGCCAAACGGAGCATAAATCCGCCGCTCTACCATTGAGCTACACGGGGATATGGTTCGTTACCGGGATTCGAACCCTGCCATCAAACTCACTAACTGAAAGGGCCTGCCTAACCGTATATCCGGATTGGTCGCACTGCACTTCCCTCAGGTTTTGGAATGATTTATCCGCCCTAGCGGAGTAACGATGGTGCGCCAGGCGGGGCTCGAACCCGCGACCCCCAGATTAAAAGTCTGGTGCTGCTACCAACTGAGCTACTGGCGCATATAGAGAACAAAATAAGCAAAGATATAATCTTTGCCTAATTTTAATAAATAACAAGGCACTTATGTATCATACTATTGAGAGAGGGCTGATTCAATAGTGAAGTTTTCTATACCATCATATTATTAGAAAAAAATACATTTTGCTGTCTGTGCCTTTACATTATGTAAAAGAGAGGGGTTATTTTACCTTTTCTATCGTTCATTTTGGTTCCAGAATTTTCGAGAGCCTCTTTTCCCAAAACTACTAAGATAGACAAAAGGTAAAACTTGATAAATCTAAGTATTTGTAAATAGAGCCGATAGGTGTCGGCAACCCATAAACCTTCCTATTAGAAGAAATTTGCTGTATGGCTCTCATAAAGTTTTCAATCAATATCTACAATTCCAATAGACCTACGATTCTAAGGGCTTCGTTTGTATTGATTGAAAATGGAGCGAGATAAGGGATTCGAACCCTCACAGCCTGCTTGGAAGGCAGGAATGCTAGCCGTTAAACATCAATCCCGCATGGACCGGCTTCCTTTCTTTAAAGTGATGGAAGCCGCAAGCAATCACTTTGCTTTATACCATTTGTACCATTTCCTATACTCTTCTTTCCTATCAGGGAAAGGTTCGTATCTGTACCTCCAGCGGTGCCAGCTATTTACAGCAAATTTCCAATGCTGCTCAAAAGTCTCGCCCACCGTTTCATAATCACAAATTTCCCAGCTACAAAAATTCTTTTTATACTGTTTGTGTTGAAGTGTTTCCTCAAGTGGCAGTCTACGAAGTTTTCTATTAGCGTAACGCTTCATATATCTATCTTTTGTATCTCCACATCGAGGTGTCTTTTTATAAGACCTACTCATTCTAAATACCTCCTTTCGGTACTTAGAAGATAATCACCTGTTTGTACATTGGACTCAATCCTTTCTGGTAAAAACTTTTCAGTAATCTTTTACTGTATAATTATTATAGCAAAAATTTTTTTGAAAGTCAAATATTTTTTCTTCTTTTTTAACTTTCTATAAATATTATACAATATTTTTTTTGAAAAATCAACTTTCTTCTTCTTCGTGGGAAAAATAATCTTCAATCTGCTCAATCATAGCAAGTCTTTTACAAAGTTCAGAATGTTTCCAATTCTTAGAAGGAGCATAGTTGCCATGTTTCAAGCGATTCTTACCTCTGTTGTTGCTCTTTGGAGAACACATCGGACAAGAACAATGGATTTTATTTTTGCTATACTGGTGTAAATTAGAATAGTAAGGATATTTCCTTCCATCATAATACACCTCTTCTGCAATTCTTTTTTTCCTCAGAGCCTTTCTACGAGAAACATCTCTGTTATAGGCTCTTGAGTTGGGTTTATTCATTGCACAACCCCCTTATGTTAAGATTTACAGGCTTGCAAACTCCTGTAGCTTAGCATTAGCCGCAGTCAGCTCAGCGGATGCATCAGCATTATACTTCTTCATATCCTCCAGATACTTCTGAGCAGCTGCAACCCAAGCCTGAGCCTCAGCAACCCTACGGGCAGAATTCTTGACACGCTTCATAGCAACCTTCTGATTGCAACGAGCAGCTGCCAGAGACTTACCGGTCTCCAGACTGAAGTTATCACGAGGGTCGCAGCTGGCAACGCCTCGGACAGTGCGGCCTGCATAGGTGGAAACCGCAGACACACACTTTGCACCGGTCTTCTTGTTATTATAAGTAAAATACTTATACTTGTTTACATCAAACATTTTTTTACACCTTTACTTTCTATAAAATTTATATTTATTATTTTCTTACCTTGTATATATATTATATAATATTTTTTTATAAAAATCAATTCTGTGATTATTATTTCGAACCAGAAGGTGTATGACATGGACTATGGCAAGGTGAATGACAAGTAGTATAACCTTGACAACTTACACATCCTTGGCAAGTTACACAAGTTTGGCATTCCTTACAGGTTACATTACAAGCTGCATTACAAGTATCGCAAGCAGAACTACTAATTCTTGCAGAATTTAATGCACTTGCAATACTTGAAAAATAAGCCGCAGTAATTACATCACCTTTTTTGGCAGATGGAATATTATGTCCTCCTTCAAATTTGCTTAAACCAGAAAGAAGTTCATTGACCTTATCCGCATAAATAAAATCACGAGTTTCTCCACTTCCTCGCCAACTTGAAGTAGACTGAGTTTTGCCTTTTGCTAAGGCTGTATTCATATAAGAAAAAGCACTATTAAACACATCTCTTGGTAAAACGGTAATAATAGTTTGGTCTTTTGAAAAAGAAGAAGGCCACTTGTGAGAGGCATATGTGCTTGCACTTTGGCCACTCAGTTCACATAATGTTTGTTTTTCATAACAAACTGGCTGACAAGTAACACACATCTGACAAGATTTGCAAGTAGCATTTGCGCAACCTCCTGCTGCCATATAAATACCTCCTTTTTATAAAATATCATATGCTGTACCAAGGCTTGTTAAGAACTCTTTAAATTCTTGATTGTCTTCAAGTGCAGCGGTTTCACAAATTGCTTTAGCAATTTTATAAGTTAAAATATGCCAATAGCAAGTAATATCGTTTGAAACATATGGATGTCCAGTCATATCATAATTTGTTGAAGGACAAATTCTTCCAGAACAGAATGGGCGCAATTCACAGTTCTCACAATCTAAGTTAATATTAAATCTGTGCTCTTGGCCATCAATTGTTGCCAGCAATTCCATATGTTTATCTTTGTCAATACCATGCTCTAAATCACCAATAACAAATAAATCATTTTCATCATAGGTGTTTCTTTCCTGACATCCTGTGATATGACCATTTGTAGTAATGCCAACAGAAGAGCATCCAAAGCCGCAATGGTCACATCCAATTAAAACCGTTTTTTCATTGATAATATATTTAGACATATATGCTAAAATATCGTTCCACTTCAAAGGAGGACGCTCTTGGTTAATAATATCTTGATACATAACCCAAGCAATATTGCTCATTTGATAGCCCAGCTCTTGGATATCCTCCATTGACCAAGGTTCTCTACAATTCGGCATAAAGAAATAATTTACAAAACCACGAGAACGAGCATACATATAATTGTCAAATAACAAATGCACAGATTCTGGCGTTACAGTAGAACGGAAAGTAATATCTGGAAAATATCTCAATAGAGCATCAAAATTCTTTTCTACTGCGGCAAAGCTATCTTTATCATCCGCTGTTCTACGCTGCATATTTTGAGTTTCAGCATCTCCATCGCAGGACAATAGAATACGGAAATCTTTTCGCATTGCTAAATATCTAATGCGCTCTGTATTAAGTAGAGTTGCATTTGTTGTCATTCCCCACATAATCTTATGTCCACCAGATAAATGGATATTTTCATCTGCCCATTCCATTAGAGGAACTATAAATTCTTCATATCTTAACATAGGCTCTCCACCAAAGAAGTTTATAGAAATATGGTCTTTCATATCATCTGGGCGTTTTTCATAGTTATCTACTAACCATTGAACCGCAGCTTTACCAGTTTCTAACTTCATATGTTGTGGATGGGGATGAGTAAAACAATATTTACATCTTAGATTACATTCATCCGTCACATTAATAATAGCACTAATTGGTGGACAGGTTAAAACAGTATTATAATCCATTTTTTTCCTCCCAAAATTTTTCGTATAAAATTAAATCTTCTAAAATAGGATAACATTCTTTCGGATATAAATAAACTTCAGTTTGTCTATCCTTCTTACAATATTTGGAAAAAGAACAAGTAGAACATTTATCAGAAATATAATTATAATGAGAATATTCTCCTTGTTCCATAAAATTAAAATATTTTTGTTTCATTTCCTCAGAAATAAAACCATTTTCATTTGCAAATACCCTTCCAAAAAAATGACCCTGTGTCTCCGGTAGAATTAAACAAGACCTATTTGGTTTTTCTATTAACAACTGTCCATCAACATCAATCTGTAGAAGTGCGCCTCCGCGGTCTTTTAATGGCACGCGCGCATTCGCTAAATTAGCAAAACGATTGTGTAATTCATATCCAGGTAAACAAGCTTTTTGAGAATAATCACAAATAAATTTCTCTACAATATCTATATATTGTTGAAATAGCTCATCTGTCCATTCTTCATACAGATTTAAATGACATTCAAAGGATGCCACTGGTAAAGACCACATAAACTCAAGACTCTGATATAAAGTCTTTAAAGATGAAAGATTTACTGTCATTGCCAATGAAACATCTGAATAATAAGGATATTTAGCAATATTAGCTACTATCTTGTCAAAACTATTTCCTCGATAATAATTATGATTTTCTTTTATTCCATCTAAAGAAACTAAAAGTGCCGGTCTCTTTTCCAAAAGAACATCATAATATTTTTCATCTAATAAAGTTCCATTTGTTATAATACTAAAAAAGAATGGATATTGCAAAATTTCTTTTAATATATCAAAAGATAAAAAAGGCTCTGCCGCATAAAAACAAATATTTGGAGTTCTTTTATCCTCCCAATTTAACATATCTCTTCTTAAAGCGTTTAAAATCTTTTTTACTTTTTCAATATCAATTTCTTTACCTTCCCACTGTTGGTTCCAACAGTATGAACAATGTAAGTTGCATTTTTGATTTATCTCTATCCCAATCCGGCTAAAAGGATAGGGAAAGGTTAGGTCAAGTGCGCTTGAACCTGTTTCATTATCGCGCGCTTCTGCTCGCATTGCATCCTCGGTTGAACTGCTTGAATTCTATAAAGATATGGATTTGGCTGCATATGCTCGCTATCATAACAAATAGCTTTAGCCGGACATTTAGCACACACACTTTTAATATTATACGCATAATATAATTCATCTGCGTCTTTACCATATCTATCTTCCCAATTTTGAATTTTTTGTTCATCAATACCAGTTAGTACATTTCCAATATACCATAATTCATCTTCTTGAGGAGGAACTACAGTTGCATTTAAGCGAGAAATTTTCATTCTTCCGTCTGGGTCTACTAATAAACACTTTTGATTATTGCGGAAACGAGCATTTCCACTGTTAAATTCGTCAGACACAATAAAACTTCTATATACTATTTGGTCTTGGTTAAAATAATCTTGAGCAATAACTTCTAATTCTTTGTTTAAAATGTCAAACTCTTTCTCTGTCCATTTAGAATTATATAAATCTGGTGCCCAATACCATTCTTTAAAACCCAATTCTTTTGCTAAGAAATAAGAATCACTTAAATATCTTATGGTGTCTGGAGTAAAAGTTGCTTGACAAAAAGATTTTGGAAAATATTTCAATAACATTGGAATATTTTTTACTACATCATCATATGTATCACTACCATTGACTTTTTTTCGACAAAGATTGTGTGCAACAGCAGGCCCATCTAAAGAAATTGCTAATCTAGCCTCAAACTGGGACAACTGTTTACACATATCTTCTGTCCATATTTGAGCATTTGTATTTACACTAATGCTTACTTTATCTCCAAAGTTATATTCTGCGAGGATTGGTAAAAAATGCCAAAGCCGCAAGCTTGGCTCTCCACCAAGTAGCGAAATATGAAATGGCTTATCGCCATCTTTAAACATATCTAATGCGGCTCGAATAACATCTTCTTGCATATTACCCACTATTGGACGACCAGAACCATAACAATATGTACAGCGATTCGTGCAAGAACGAGTTAATTCAAGTGCTAAAACAGACCACTCCATATTATCCTCCTTATACTCTTTATATAAATATTATATCATAAAAATTCTTGAAAGTCAAACATATGAATAATTTGCTTCAAAATTTTGAAACGCTTTTTCAATTTGGATTTTCGATTGTGACGCCCCTCTGCGTCCGGAGCAGTTAATGTGATTATATAAAGGCAAAAAAAAAGATGCTCGCCTTACATACATTAGCACCCTACTCTACAAGCACTCACTTCCGTGGTCTTGTACTTCCGACCTACCATCGGGGCTAATATATCCAAAACAAGCATCTTTCCGCAATAATCGTAATTTCCACTCTATGCAAACAAGTTTAATCGGAAACTTGGGGAAATTAAAATTATCGACTTAATCTCTAAATTAAATACACGAGCATAGTCGCCACAATAATAATTCTTTACCGATATTACCTACCTCTTTCGTAGTAGGGACGCTATCAATTGCCCTAAAATAGATAGAACCACTGGCTGCTTAAGCTTGGGCACCAGAGCGGATTTATTGGCTCGCCGCACCTTTGTGAGAACTACAAGTCATTACCTCATAAGCTCCCATATTTAATAAAGCGGTTTTGGATGCGGTTAACCGCAAACCGCAGTGGTGTGTCTCTTGACTAAGGGTTTGTACCATACGCCGCGGACCGCTCTTTAAAGGATGGACACTTCTAATCCTACCTCCCACTTTAGAGATAGACTTACATACGATTTCCGTCCGTATTGCTCTCTCTTGGCTCGCCAGGTGGGATTTGAACCACACATTCGGCTGTACATCACCGCGTCCTAAGCCATTAGACGACCGACGAATATATTCAATCTCTCTGTTGGCTCGGGATGATGGATTCGAACCACCACATTCAGAGTCAGAGTCTGACATCCTACCATTAGACGAATCCCGAATATAATCACAAGACTTTAAAGATAAATTCAAGCATAATTATCATTTGATTGCAGATAAAGTCTTTACAGAAAGAAAGGGTTGATGATACTAAAAATATAGTATCTGGCTGGGGCGGAAGGATTCGAACCTTCGCATACAGGAGTCATGGACACCAGAGACGGTACTGACCCGCCGTTTCACTTTCGTGCGTCCTACCTTTAAACGACCTGATGAAGTCCTGTGCCTTTACCAGCTTGGCGACGCCCCAATGTTGCGATTTAAAAACAAGACACATATTTTTTTGTTGCTTAACCATTTAAGCTATATTTCAAATTAATGGCTGAAATAATGGGACTCGAACCCATAATACACAAATTATGTGTTTTCGCTGTCTGTGTCTTTTGGTGCGGAGTGACGGACTCGAACCGCCGACCCTATGCTTGTAAGGCATATGCTCTCCCAGCTGAGCTAACCCCGCATAGACAGCTTAGCAATATGCTGCAATAAAATTGCAAAAGTGACAACCTTTCATATCCAACATTCTTGCTTTCTTAAACAGCAGATTATACTTATTTTCTGCAATAGTTAATTCTGCGTTAGCAATTTCAAAATGTTCTGCATCTGCATAATTGAACAAAGTACGAATTCTTTCTAACTCAAACTTTGCTTCAGCGATTTCACGCAACAGCATTTCTTGTTCGGTTAAAATATGGTTCTTTTTCATATCTAATCCTCGCTTTCTTTCAAAAAAGAATTATGATACAAGACCCATAAAAGAAAATGACCTTACATAGACTCCAGATTAGCTCATTTATCTTTCAATATAACTAATCCTTCAACGCCTTTCTCAAGCTTAGTAAATTTTACTTCACTATCCTTTTTAATATCTATATCTGTATGTAAATAATTAAAAAGTTTGCTGATAATGGGTCTTTTATTAAATAGAAAAGGAAAAAATTGATACGCCCTACGGCGTTGGTCCGAGTGGCGAGTCTCGAACTCACGGCCTCATGCTCCCAAAGCACGCGCTCTACCAACTGAGCTACACCCGGATATATCAAGGCTCTCATTTAGATTCTTTTTGATTATCAGTCAAATATCCAAAATGAATTGCTGTATGAGCCTTTCTTTATCTTACATATATATTATAACAAAAATTTTTATAAAAATCAAATTTTTTCTGAAAGGAGAGGCGGTTTTTTAAGAGGAAACCGCAAAAACCTATTTGCTTACACGAGATAGCGACTAATAGTATTATCAACCTTTTTCAATACCACAGATTCAAGGACACGAGCATTGGCAGCCGCAATCTTAGCAGCTTTTTCATCGCCCTCCAAATCCCAGTATTCATCACTATCAATTTCATGCTCTACATTCTCAGGAGCAATACACAAAACACCATTGACAGTATGAACATCTGTTGGCTTGAAGTGGAACATTGTAGTAGGCATATTCTTTCCGCCAAAAGCACGGAACCAGACACCCTCATTGGAATATAGGTCAATTGAACGACCATAAGTTTCATAAGTTTGACCATTTGTGAACTTGAACGCAATGTCAAAGGTCAAATCCTTAACTCTCATAATATTCAACTCATTCAGAGTTTCCTCAATGGAATATCCCATATTGATTTCAAAAGCAATCGCTCTCAAATAGTCATAGGTGATATTCACAGTATTCGCAAAATTAACGATGCGGTCAACAAGTGGATAATACTTAGGCTCCAGCTTGTCAATCATATATTCCTGCACTTCCGCAGGGGATGGGGAACCGATTACAAAGTGATAATGGAAACGACCAGGTCTATTCAGCAAATAGTTATTCATTTTATTCAACTCGTTGCAAGTTACAACAAACAACTTTTTGCCATTGTCCATGCCATCAAACAAGGATAGCATTTCTTCCTGGGGGTCGAATTCATCATTTTTGCTAAAAGTCTTTTCAAACTCATCAAATACAACTAAGACCTCTTGGTCAATATCAGCAAGGAATGATGCAATGCCAGGAGCATAAGAATTTACCAAGATAACAGGCATACCCTTTTCAATAGACTTCTGAGCCATCATTCTTACCAGTAAAGACTTACCTGAACCCTTAATACCACTTAGGATAACACCAAGGTTTCTATCCATGTTATCATAGGCACGGAAAACCTTTTCTACCTTGCGAGCGTGGTCTCCATAAATCTTATCTTCTTTCGCCATAAGGTCAGGGCGAGAGGTCATATAAAAGCCCATCATTTTATGGAAACAGACTTCATATGAACCTACAGGAATTGTTTTATATGTTTGGACATCTTCACCATAAACTTGAAGTCTGCCACCAGAAATTACGATATTCATAACTCTCAAATCACCCTTTCTTTAATACTGGCGTGCCTAGAGGGACTCGAACCCCCGACCTACTGGTTCGTAGCCAGTCACTCTATCCAGCTGAGCTACAGACACATATTTATTTTTTCTTTTTCTTAACTTTCTATATATATTATATAATATTTTTTTATAAAAATCAATAAAAAATCAAAAAGTGGAGTGGCGGGAGTTTATTGGCTCCACAATTTATCCGCCGATATATAAAAGTGGCGCTTAGGCCAATGGTGCCTCAGGCCGGGATTGAACCGGCGCGACCTAGATTTTCAGTCTAGTGCTCTACCAACTGAGCTACCGAGGCATATAAGGCGTTTTCATTAAACTAAATGTAAAAACGCCAGAATGGTTTTAATAAAACCTTGTCGCTTTTCCGTTTGTGGTGGAAAATATAAACAACCATCAGTATACATTGCTGAATTACAATGATAACGACTGTCGCAATCAGTGCAACACTTGGGCATATCCTTACCCCCTTGTTCTCTTCCAGTATTCTTTCATTTTCCAAGAGGGGTTGTAAGTTACTTCTTCAATGAGGACTTCGGGCCAAGGCCAATCAAAAGCATTCGCTTCCTCTTCGCTCTTAAACTCGACTTCAGCATAAATAAATGCTCCATTGTCAACAACAGAGAATTCGTAGTTACGACCATCTTCTCCCATGTGCTGGAAGAAATCCTTGACAATCAAAGGCTTGCCAATGAAATCTCGTACATCTTGATAGAAACGAGCAGTAATCATTTCCTCGCTTTCAAAACGAGTTAAATCACCATTACCTTTAATTGTCAGTTTGAAATCTGTTGCGCCAGACGCAAGGTTCTCTTTAGCGCGAATCCGCACTTCTGGATTAGTAGAAACATATCCCTGTTCTACATAACAATGGTCGTAATAGATAATCTTCGGAAGTTCTTTAATCAAGAACTGTCTTTCAATTTCCATAATACTCCCCTTTCCTTGAAATCTGTGACCCATTAACTGGGTCTATTGGAGCTAACAGCGGGATTCGAACCCGCGACTTCTTGCTTACCATGCAAGTACTCTACCTACTGAGTTATGTCAGCATAAACAAGACGCAAAAAGAAAAGATTGTTGGATTTGAACCAACTACATTTTGATTAACAGTCAAATACTCTACCAATTGAGTTAAATATTTTCTTAATAGAAAAAATTGCTGTGTGCGTCTTTATGGAGCAAGTGAAGGGAATCGAACCCTCGTCCTTAGCTTGGCAAGCTAATGTACTAACCGTTGTACTACACCTGCATATGGGGTGAATGATGAGAATCGAACTCACGACAGCCAGAGCCACAATCTGGTGCTCTACCAACTGAGCTACATCCACCATATGAAAAGGGAGAAGGGGACGCTCCTCCCAATACCATTCTATCTTTTGTTTCCCATTTGTTACATAGATTGGATTTCATACTGACGACTGTATTAATTTCATATCATTGACAACCGTCTGTGGCGGTGGGGGTGGGATTTGAACCCACGGACGGCTATTAACCGCCGCCAGTTTTCAAGACTGGTGCAATAAGCCGGACTCTGCCACCCCACCAAATTTTGGTGCCTCAAGAGGAATTTGAACCCTTGACCCTCGCGTTATCTAATCAACTGAACTACCAAACATTATTTATTTTGAGAAAGAAGTAAAAGAACTTCTTCATCTTTATAATCTGGAAGACCAATTTCGTAGAAAATTTCTGCAATATAATAATCAGCTCTTCCATCTCTCTTAGATAAATAATTACAAAAAATTTCAGCATTTTCTCTGAATTTGAAATCTACGGGAAAATACAAAGGACTATTTTGAATTGCAACACGATAACAAAGCATAGTATTTCTCCTTATTAGAACAAGATACCATTAATTTACACTTAAAGTGCTTTTAGGTTCGTTTCATCGCTCTCTTAAACGGAAAACGGCAATTTTGGCACCCCAAGAGGGACTCGAACCCCCGACCTACCGCTTAGAAGGCGGTTGCTACTGTCCATCTGAGCTACTGGGGCAAATATAGGATTGGTATCTCTTACGAGAGTCGAACTCGCGGTCTTGCGGTTCGGGGGCCGCACGCTTTATTCCACTAAGCTAAAGAGATATTAACCCTTGTAGAAATCATAAATAAGTTTTTTTAACTGAGCGCATTGTTTATAATCAATAGTTTGAAATCCATCAGTAATTGCTTGGTCTGGATATTGAGTCATTTCAACTATTAAACCATCTGCTCCCGCAGCCATCGCCGCAGATGCCATAGGTAATACCAAATCTCTTCTACCTGTTCCATGGCTTGGGTCAACAATTATTTTATAGTCTGTCTCTTGGTGAACAATAGGAACTGCGGCAATGTCAAGAGTATTTCTTGTAGCATTTTCAAAAGTTCTAATACCTCGTTCACATAAAATAACTTCTTCACAACCATATTGGGTTAAATAATTGGCTGCTGAAATAAATTCCTTAATAGTCATTCCAAATCCTCTTTTTAGAAGAACGGGACGACCTGCTTTTGCAACTGATTTTAACAGTTCAAAGTTTTGACAATTTCGTGAGCCAATTTGAATTATGTCTACAAAATCATACAAAGGCAAAAATTGAATATCAACCAATTCGGTAACAACTTTTAAGCCAGTGTCAGTTTTAATCTGTTTAAGAATGGTCATACCATCCTCTCGCAGACCTTGAAAATCTGTCGGATTAGTTCTTGGCTTAAAAACACCGGCTCGAAAATATTCAATTCCCAATTTTTTACACTCTTGAGCATCTCTCAAGCCTTGCTCATAAGTCTCAAGAGAGCATGGACCGGCAATTAGCATTGAACCTCTCCTTTCTGAGTTATAAACTCTGGTGCGAATAAGTGGACTTGAACCACTGACCCCACGCTTATCAGGCGTGTGCTCTAACCAACTGAGCTATACTCGCATATATCAAGACAGTATAATTATTATATTAAACCTTCAATACATAATAAAAATAGCTGTGACTGTCTTTTCTCAAACTTATATAAATATTATACCAAAAATTTTTATACAAGTCAAATTTTCGGTCCGAGGGGTTGTATCCGCTGTCACTATAGCCCCGTTTTGTTCCTTATAATTACTACTCAGATAGCTACTTCCTTTCCCAATTATAATTCTTGCGGACTCGGTGGAGTGAATGGTGAGATTCGAACTCACGCCCTTTCGGGTCACACGGCTTTGCAGGCCGGGGCCTTAAACCACTTGGCTACATTCACATAAAAGAAAGGTTGGCTACTGCACCTTGTACTTCGGCATCGTCACCAATAAAAGTTTTACAGTGCAGGCACTGTCATAACCCAAAGGCTATTCCTTTGTTCGGCAGTATTTAATATTGCATTTGCATATAGCAAATGCGACTCACTTACTTGGTGGAAAGGGGTATATTTATTGAATCATCTAAAACTAGATGGTGCGCCTCTCCCCGTTACCGCACGAGCCAGTGACTGGTCTCCATGCGAGATGCGCCGGATGAGCTTCCCAGGCGTCCGGGTTTCCTACTTTGGCATATGACCTCCATTTTGGCGTGATATCTTTACCTACACTACACATCTCTAACAAACTTGTACTTCGTCTGTTTTGGCGGAGGGGGTGGGATTCGAACCCACGGGCCCTTGCGGACCTCCGGTTTTCTAGACCGGTGCACTCGACCAGACTATGCGACCCCTCCATATAAAATGGCGGAGAGGGAGGGATTCGAACCCTCGGACCACAAAATTGCGGTCAACGCCTTAGCAGGGCGCCGCATTCGACCAACTCTGCCACCTCTCCATATATCACTCAGGCCACACATCTTCACTATATAAAATAGTGAGAGGCTCAGAAATTTGTTTTGCATTGAAAGCAATTTCCGCAGCTTCATATCTGTCTACAAACTGATTTGTATCAGTGAGAAAACCCTGCACATGACTCGACTTGTCGTATACAATCTTATGATTAAACATTGTCTCAAAGCAGTCACAATGCCGCTTGCCGCAGATAATGTGCCAATAAGGACTGCCTACCTCTTGGAATTTAATTGCAGAACTTACAATACGCATTACAAATCTCCTTTCCCAAATGTATGAGAAAACGGAGAGAAGAAAAACAAACTATTGTCACCAAATCACAGAAAAACACAATAGTCTAGATGTAAAAGAACTCTCCGCAGAACGATTCTTTTGTTTCTATATACCTTAAATATATAGAAAAGAGTAGCATCCCGCAGCCATATCGCCAACAAGAACTGATATGGTTCCTCTCTTGCGGGTCTTCAGAAAGGGGGTTGCAAGTTATTTTGTACTTGCTGGTACCAAGGGTGGGAATCGAACCCACGACCTTCGACTTATGAGGCCGACGCTCTAACCAACTGAGCTACCCGGGCATATATGGTACTCCCAACGGGATTCGAACCCGTGACTCCGGCGTGAAAGGCCGACGACTTAGACCGCTTGTCGATGGGAGCATATAAGAGGCGGGAAAGAGGTAGCTACTCCTCTTGGAGATGTGCCCGCCGCACTTAGCTCTTTCTCCTTTGGTATCAAGGGTTGCCGCCCTCGATTCGCAATGTATGCAACCTGATACTTAATTACCGGCAAATAATCGCATATCTCCTTGCATATGGCATTTCTTCGTCCCTGAACCCATCCCGACGATACGGTGGGGATTCGAACCCCGGAGACTTCAATCTCATTGCTAACAGTTCACCTACTGCTTAGGGTTCGTAGTGGATTGAATGGGTTTAACTACTGTCCCATATCGTACGCCCCCTATTACCGCTGGGGGCTGGTGACCTGTATGGGATTCGAACCCATAACCTCCACCTTGAGAGGGTGGCGACTTAAACCAATTCGTCGAACAGGCCATATGTTAAGCACAATCTCGCTCTTGGCTACCTTTGTGCTTTATCTTGCGAGAATAAGAACCCTTGCCTTTTTTACTTTCGACACGAGAAGCTCTTCGTTGAAACTGTAAGTAATCTTGCAGTTCGTCTCCTGTCTTTTTGAAGATAGATTTATCAAACTTCATTTCCGTAAACCTCCTCCATTGCATTACACCATTCAATGAATTCCCATTCACGATAAAACTCTTCGCACTGAATCTGAGTATCAAAATCATCAAACATATAACAACCACCTTTCTTTATCTTACATATATATTATAATATATTTTTTTATAAAAATCAAAAAAAATTTTTACGATGGGTTATTGCCATTGATATTCTTCACATTCAATGCCATGATTTCTAAAAAAATTCTGAATTGAAACTCGTTCAGAACAAGCATTATCTGGAGCCTCATGAACAATGAAAACTGCGATTGGCTCACCTTCATAACCAACAGTAGGTTGAACTGCCTTACACAATTTTTCTGTTCGTTCCATAATTTCATCAAAATTCAACTGATTAAGTTGATGCATATATGCTTTTAAGAACATACATGATTCTGGTTTCTTAGGTTCACAATCACCCCGACAAAGATTGCCGGCGACAGGACCAGGAGCAAATACCTCTGCGCGCAGACCGTTAATGACACCATTTTTATCAAGGAACCAATGCTCTTGGCCTTTATTCTGATGATACCATTTTGGGTCCCACTTCGCAGTTGAAATAGGAATCATATTCGGTTTGAAAAATCTGATTGCATAGAAATAAGAAGTCATAATTTTCATTCCAAACAATCCTCCTTTTAGTAATTATTGGTCCGCCTTCAGGGACTTGAACCCTGGACATTGACAAAAGTTAATTGGTGGGGCATAAGGGACTTGAACCCCCAACCTCGAAATTAAGAGTTTCTTGCTCTACCAATTGAGCTAATGCCCCAAATTGTTTTTCAAAAGCGTAATCTTCTGCTAATCTGATGCCTACTCTTTGATTATTTTTTGGTGGCTCTAAACGAATTGTTAAATTTTGAGGGATAGGATTATTATCTGGAATATATAAACCACACCAGTTATTTTCTGCACAATATAAGAAAAACAAATCTATTTCATCGTGAGAATAAGCATTGCTTTTCCAATTGCCTTTTGAATAATTTGTAGTCTTAGTCGCAAATTCCATTTTACCATCTTTAATCGCACTGGTGGTTTTTACCTGAGTACGATATAACTTTCCATTGTGCTCAATAATTAAATCATATCGAGCATTGTTGGTTAATGGCTTAGAAACAATTGTTTGTGCCTGAGTAAATTTCATAATAGCATAGGACTCTCCAAGGTCTCCTATTGAAACAGTATTTAACATTTTAATTACCTCATTTCTTATTTTTTCTTTCATAGAATATAAAAGTTAATACTGATATCTTAATAAGACCTGTCCAAACTTTGTCACGTGCTCTACCAACTGAGCTAAAGGCGGATATAATGGTGCCCAAGGCGGGACTCGAACCCGCACGCCTTTCGGCACTTGATTTTGAGTCAAGCGCGTCTGCCAATTCCGCCACTCGGGCATATGTTATCACTCTTTAAGATTCTCTGATAACTGAACTACGAGATGTTTACGCAATAGGATACTAATGCATCTTCACCTATTTTGTCTGATTTATATCCAGCAATGCTAACGAACTTTCTCACACTTGGACACTGGAGCTCCCGACAGGACTCGAACCTGCGACCCCGAGATTACAAATCACGTGCTCTACCAACTGAGCTACAGGAGCATTTTTGAAGGTTAATCTTTCTTAACTTTCTATAAATATTATACAATATTTTTTTTATAAAATCAAAAAGGGATAAAAAAACAAGGCACGATTTGTTTAAAGTCCAACAGGTAGACTTGATGGATTTGAACCATCTAAAATTTTCGCATCAAATAAAAATTTATTATCCAAGTAAAAAATTTGCAGTTGTCGTGCCTTTATATTATATAGCATTTTTATACAAATATTTTTCAATCATTAGCATTACCCAAGTCGCACCACGTGGAGGTTGATTGATTGCGACTCTTGCGTGGGGGTGGATTCGAACCACCGACCTTTGGCTTATGAGGCCAACGAGCTACCCCCTGCTCTACCCCGCAATGGCGACTTCGACGGGGTTCGAACCCGTGACCTCCAGCGTGACAGGCTGGCATTCTAGCCTACTGAACTACGGAGCCATATGAAGAGGTTTTCCACCGCAGTGAGGATAACCTATAAACCCGTTTGCAAACTTAAACTTTTCATCTCTAACCCCATAGAAAAGTTCATAAACTTAGGGAATATACGACGGTCTTTGGTTTTCCTGTTGAAACCAGTGAGGAGTATATTGGTCAACCTCGAAAGTCAACACAGTCGGGATGTGTGCCCACCTCGTACACTACTAAAGCCTCGTAAAGGTTGCGAACCTTTCAACTATCTTCCTCGGTTGAGGGTTTGATGGTGGACCTGGCCGGACTCGAACCGGCTACCTCGTCCTTGCAAGGGACGCGTTCTCCCAGGTGAACTACAAGCCCATATAATGGCGAACAGGTCTGGTGGTGGTGGAGGGAAAAACCTGCCCGCCGAGATATCTCTCTGACTGCCTACTTGTGTGTGGAGGATAGACAGCCATATGGTGGGCCAGGAGGGAATCGCACCCACTCGAGCTCGAAAGCGCCGGTTTTACAGACCGGACCGCCTACTTTAACGGTTTACTGACCCATATTAAAAGTGCCTTTGTCGCTGACATCGTCTTTTGGAAGGCTAATTTGTGGATGGAAATGTCATATTTGACAAGTAAAGGGCCGCGACTTGGTACAGATAGAGGGACTTGAACCCTCACTCTTATTCAGAACCAGCTTCTGAGGCTGGAGCGTCTGCCTATTCCGCCATATCTGCATATAAAATGTGACTTATTTATGTGCTGATGGAGTCACCAACCACCCGCCGTCTTTCCGAGCTGTCGCAATCTATTGAGTGTGATTGTCGAACACCCAACTATCGTATGGGCACGCTACTTACTTCGCTTCTTTATATTTAGACAGGCGTTTTCCGCAAGCCACATATCTCCATTGTCAGCCATATAGGTCGGGCTCAAGAGCCGGTGGTAGTTTAGTAGTAATTCGTGTTAACGCCTCAATGGTCGGGGTGACGGGATTTGAACCCGTACGGCCTTGCGGCCAGCGGATTTTAAGTCCGATGCGTCTGCCAGTTCCACCACACCCCGAAATAGGGAATTTAATCTTTCTTAACCTTATGTAAATATTATAACATATTTTTTTTATAAAATCAAAAAAGATTTTCAAGACACATTTAATTGAAAAATAGGAATCGAACCTATAATTTTACCGTTTAGGGGTAATGTCCTACCATTGGACTATTCTCAAGAAGAGATTTGCTGTCTGTGTCTTTTGAAAATGGTGCGGGCGGTGGGACTCGAACCCACACGCGTGGAGCGCCAGATTCTAAGTCTGGTGCGTCTGCCAATTCCGCCACGCCCGCATATGGCTGCCTCGGTGGGGCTCGAACCCACGACATCTTGATTAACAGTCAAGCGCTCTACCAGCTGAGCTACAAGGCAATATATAAGAAGTAAATAATTGAAAATTAGAACTTCAAAACTCCTAAACCACATTCTAATATAAATCAATTATTTTTTTAATTGCCATATCCCTAAGACAATCAAAAAGAGGTTTTTCATCAGCGGCTCTCGTCGGGATTTTGGTGAGACCTTCATTAAGTTTGTTCCAAAACACTGATTAAAGAAGATTTGGCTCTCCCAGTTGGACTCGAACCAACGGCCCTGCGGTTAACGGCCGCATGCTCTACCGACTGAGCTATAGGAGAATATCTACAAGACAGATTAAATTAAACATTTCTTAATCCCAAAATAAGCGTTTTATTTAATATTTTTGCTGTATCTGTCTTTACCTTACATAAATATTATAACAATTTTTTTTATAAAAATCAAAATAAACTTTTTTAATCAAGACACCTTCGATATACGGCGTTCTACCACTGAACTAATCCCCTATATAAAAAGTGGCAGGGGATGAAGGGAATCGAACCCACGCTTCCGGCTTGGCATGCAATCGAAATTGCTGTTAATGTCTTAAAGTTTACTTCAATATTATATCAAAATTTTTTATGAAAGTCAAAAATTTTCACCGGCATCGCCAATGAGTTCTTCGGATATACTTACCCAAGGCAGCTCGATAATCTGCTCAACATCCTCAGTGTCTACAACAGCGCCGCACTCACCACAGATGATTTCATCACGGAATGCGATTCCACCAATCCAGCGAGGAGTATCAGTTATCTCAGGACTTTCCTTAAAGGCAACTTGTGTAGGAACATCAAAATACAATTTCTTTTCCATAAGCACCAATATCCTTTCTTTAACTTTCTATAAATATTATATCATATTTTTTTATAAAAATCAAAAAAGATTTTTTATCGTGTATCTGTTTTAACCATACGCTTCACGACAAGCTCTTTAATGTATGGTGCCCAGTCTTTTATGCCCCAAGAATTAAAAATAAATTCTTAGTTATAGCTGCAGTGCGACCTGCTCTTCTATTGATTTTTATACAAGACGATTTTTTTCGATATTTACGGCGCTCTAACCAACTGAGCTACTCCCGCATAAACGGAGCGGGAGACAGGACTCGAACCTGCGACTTCCGGCACCACAAGCATTATCATTTAAGAATTGCTGTAATCGTCTTTCTTTATCTTACATATATATTATATAATATTTTTTTATAAAAATCAAAAAAGATTTTTTAATGTGAAA